>ODAJ014779825.1_pt1 | contig 67423 bp, 56 predicted proteins | sample 1539241 | NCBI WGS metagenome assembly ODAJ01 (sample SAMN02144231, study PRJEB22623) | gut metagenome | biome: sheep rumen | host: Ovis aries | place: New Zealand | reverse complement strand
TTTAACAAGTGAAAAGGCGTGACTCAAAGCCACGCCTTCCCATCTTTTTTCAATTCTTAAACATTTACTGTTTTATGACGCCCCGCCATTGAGCGGATGGAGTTTTTTTTCAGGAAAAAGGGAAATCAGGCTGCAGGGTTGTTGTACGTTTCAGCCGCATCGGCGTAGTTAACGAGCGAACCGACCAGGTTGAGGACCTTCTCATCGTCCGGGTACTTCTTAAGAAGTGCGGAGAGGTAAGAGTAGACGTCGACGATGGCGGTGGCAGTGCCGTTATCCGTCTTTGCGGTGACCGTGAAGGTGTATTCCTTCAGCTTGGTGGCACCGATGTCCGTGATATAGATTCGATAGCGGCCGTCGGAGAGGACATCCGGCTCTTTGACGAGCTCATTGCCGACAGAGATACTGACGGAGCCTTCATAACCCTCCGCGGGCGTCACGTAGACAGCGAGGGTCGTGTTGGAATCGAGCAGCAGGGAACTCGAAAATTCAGTTATCTCATTGCTGTACTCAACTTTGGCTGCGGATTCACCGACGGCTTCGGCGACCTTGTCGTAATCAAATTCCGTCACGGAGGGAGCGTCCATGGAGACGTGGTCCGTGTCGAGCGTCCAGTCTCTTAAGGAGGAGAGATACTGCTGCGCATAGTAGCCGTAATCGGCGAGCGCCTTCACAAGGGCGGTCTCGTCCGGTGCGGGGTCATTTTCCTTATCGACATTGTCCATGTAGCTCTTGATATACTTCTGCGCGGAGTAATCTGCCTCGGTAAAGTATTCCTCGCCGTTTACATCGTAGTAGAATTTGGCGTGAATGGTGTCCGCCATCTGGATAGAGCTGACCGGGCAGGTGAACTTGTAATAGGTTCCGGCAGCGTTCATGTCATTGCGATCGAGTGTATCAGTGCATACGACCTCCTCGGAATTTCCGACCGTGAAGTCCATACGGCTCTCCGTATAATCCACACCTGGAAGCTCCGGGAGGTTCACGAAGAAGTTGACGCCGATCTGGCCGCCCAGAAGGAGGGAAGTAGTCTCGAATGTGGGCGGGATATCAAGTCCGGACGGGACATAGTCGCTCTCGGCCATGAGATACTTTTCCCAGAATTCTTTGTCCGCGTAATCCTTATCCAGAGTGCGTTCTGTAAATGAAGAATCGGTACCCTTCAGGAAATATTCATACGAGATCGCCTGCGGATCCTCCTCGGTTTCCTGGTCATCCCAGGTGGTGTCCACATAGTAATACAGGTCGCCGAGCTTCACGATATTCCAGGCATGGGGCTCGTCGTTTCCTTCATCGTTTTTGACTGTTCCGCCGATGAAGCGGGTGTCGATCCCGGCTTCAAGGCACAGCCGGTAGAAGAGGAGCGCGTAGCCCTGGCAGACGGCGGTGTGATCGAAGAGGGCGGCGTAGGGCGTGTACTGGAGCTTGTAGCTGTTGTTATTTACATGCTCATCGTCATAGGTGATCGTCCCGCAGATGAAATCGTGGATCGCCTTCACCCTGGCGTAATCGGTAAGACCCTCGAGGTCAAGCGTTCCGTCGGAGAGGATCCGGGTGATCTCCTCGTCCACTTTTGCCTCTTCCTCTGCGGAGGCGTAGTAATCTACCGCATAGGTGTAGATGAAGTGGATCGAAAGGATATTATTTTCGATGACAGGTTCGGAATTATTGAACCGCGTCCAGGCAATCTGGCCGTTGATATAGTCGCCTTCCTTCGGAACTCCCGTATGGGCGATGGCCAGATCGTGTACCGCCTTGGCGGTCTCTTCGTTTACCAGATCGAACTTCTCGTCGTAGATAGCCTGAAGAGCAGCCTGATCTTCGCTGCCGTCGAGCGGAACCTCGTAATCAATGGTGACCGCAAAGGGAGTCTCGCGGCGGAGCAGGCACTGCTTGACGATATCGGCAAAGGAGTCGAGAGAATCGGCGTCATAGACATTGTCGGTTTCCGGCACATCGTTGAGTTCCTCGCCGGCTCCGACGTCGGCCGGACTACCGAAGGTCTCCGTCTCAACACTCTCAAGCTCATCGAGCACGGCAGCGGCCGGGTCGGCCGACGCAGACTCCGCGGCGGCGTATACGGCGGCAGGATTCATCGTGAATATGATGATCAAAGCAAGAAGAATACTTAAGTAACGATGCTTCATGATTTCTCCTTTCGGGTTGCAAATGAATTCGTCACATCATTATAACACATTTTTAACATTTGTGGTGATGAGTTATTTAAAGATGCGCACTTTTATGAAGTTTCTACCCTTTTTTGTGGTGGCGGAGGTCCCGTCATAGATGAATTTTCCAAACCCCCGGACCGAAACGCGGCTGCCCGGGGCAAGGTCGGCTCCGGCGGAGACCGCCGTGCGGCCGTCGACGAAGACCGCCTCCCGGGTGATGAGCTCCTGGGCCTTGCCGCGGGCGAGGCGGAAGACGAATGCGAGGACCGCATCGAGCCGCTCGGAGGCGACGGAGCCCTCCCTGACCTCAAACTCCGGACGGGCGGTGCACTCGGAGAGTGCAATCTCCCGGCAGGCAACGGAGGTGTGCTTCACCCGGACCAGCTCCTCCTTTATGATGGGAGCGAGGTCCGCGGTGACGAAGATATAGGCGGAGGCATTTTCCCGGTCGATTAAGATATCGCCGATGGTCTCTCGCTCGATGCCGAGGTTCATGAGAGCGCCGAGGAAATCCCGGTGGGTGAGATCGTCCGAGAATTTCCGCATGAGGGGCTCGGCTTTCATGCAGGTAAGGACCGAGGGGGCTTCATTTTCCTGCTCCATGAAGGTCTCGGGGGTCAGATAGGAGGGCAGGAAGACCGCCATGACGCGCTCGGCCTCGCTGTGGCCGCCCCATAGAAGATAGGGGACGCCGGCGACCTCGGTGACAAGCTTCGGGACGCCGAGCTTCCTTAAGGCGCTGTGGAAGGAGGCCTGCTCGGAGGCGCCGAGGAAGGCGGTGTGGGTTATGTAGTCATTTTTATAGGCGCGGTCGGCGAGCTCTTTGATGCGGCCGGCCATGTAATCGGTCTCTATCATGATCTTCTCCGTATACAATCTTATATTTTCGTTTTTTATATTCTAACACACAATTGCAAAGATGTCTTTTTTTTGCTACACTGTTTTTTATATAAGGAAAGCGTCCTTTTTCGGACGTTTTGGGAGGTTATTATGAAAATCGTATGCCTGGACATGGAAGGCGTGCTGGTGCCTGAGATATGGATTGCATTTTCGGAGGCGACGGGGATCCCGGAGCTTAAGATTACAACGCGTGACGAACCGGATTACGACAAGCTGATGCGTTACCGCTTAAAGATTCTGAAGGAGCACGGGCTCGGGCTCAAGGAGATTCAGGAGACGATCGCCACGATCGATCCGCTGCCCGGTGCGAAGGAGTTTCTGGACGAGCTTCGGAGTATTGCGCAGGTTGTCATTTTAAGCGATACGTTCACTCAGTTTGCGATGCCGCTCATGAAGAAGCTGGGGTATCCGTCCCTCTTCTGCAACGAGCTCATCGTCGGGGAGAACGGGGAGATCACCGGCTATAAGATGCGCTGTGAGCAGTCGAAGCTCACGACCGTGCGGGCACTCCAGTCCTGCGGGTTTGAGACGATCGCGGCAGGCGACAGCCACAACGACCTCGCGATGATCCGCGCCTCGAAGGCGGGCTTCCTCTTCCGGAGCACGGAGGCCATCATGGCGGAGAACCCGGACCTTCAGGAGTTTGAAGAGTTTGATGATTTCCTCGCTGCGATCAAGGCAGCACTGTAACAAGTACATATAAAGGAAAGGATACGGCGGCAAAGGTGCCCTTTACGGGCGCCTTATGCCGTCTTCAATGATTATGCCGACTACATACACACATGAACGGTTTGGAAGAGATGTTCTTCGCTATCTGCCGGAGGAGCTGAAGCCTCAGACGGATGCGGAGTATGATCTCTTTCATATCGGACTGCAGGGACCTGATATTTTCTTTTACTATAATCCGCTTTTTAAGAACCGCATCAACCGGATCGGGACAAAGATCCACAAGAAGCCGGGGCGCATCTTCTTCGAGAAGGCCGGGCGGGTGCTCGCGGAGCACGACGACCCTGGATACCGCGCGTACGTGTACGGGTCGCTGTGCCATTTTACGCTGGATGCAATCTGCCACAATTTCATCATCCGCCACGAGAAGGAGAGCGGCGTCAGCCACTCGGAGATCGAGGGGGAGTTTGACCGGTACCTCCTTGAGACGGACGGCCGGAAGCCGACCACGGAGGACCTTGTCGCAAACTTCCATCCGACCAGGCACTATGCGGAGATCATCGCGGCATTTTATTCCGGAGTGACCGCAAACGGTGTCTACCGGGCACTGAAGGGCTTTGTCTCCCTGCATCATTTGCTCACCTGCCGGACGGACGTCAAGCGGAACATGCTCTATAGTATTATGAAGACCGCAGGAATCTACAGGAAATTCAGCGGCCACATCATCCGGAAAGAGGCGAACCCGCGGCTTGAGCTCTCCGACGACCGCCTGATGGAGCTCTATATGCGCTCGATCCCCAAGGCGGCCCAGCTGATCGCGGAGTTTAACGACACGGCGGGCGGAAAGCGCTCTTTCGACAGGCTCTATGACCTCACCTATGAGTCGGAGGAACCCGTGATCGTGGAGGAGGAAGACATTTAAAATGAAAATATTCGCACACCGGGGGGCCTCGGCCTATGCCCCGGAAAACACACTGGAAAGCTTTGCGCTGGCCGCGAAGATGAAGCCGGACGGAATCGAGCTCGATGTCCAGAGGACGCGGGACGGCGAGCTTGTGGTCTGCCACGACGAGACGATCGACCGCACGTCGGACGGTCACGGGTGGCTTAAGGACTATACGCTTGAGGAGCTGCGCGGTTTTCATTTCAATAAGACACATCCGGAATATAAGGATGCGCGGATCCCGACGCTCAGGGAAGTCTATGAGCTCATGCGCCCGACGGGGCTCCTCATCAATGTCGAGCTTAAGACGGGCATCTTCACCTACGACGGGATCGAGGAGCAGGCTGCATATCTCACCCGGGAGATGAAGATGGAGGAGCAGGTCTTCTATTCCTCATTTAATCATTTCTCCGTTCGGAAAATGAAAGAACTGGCCCCCTTTGCCGATGCGGGTCTCCTCTATGCGGACCGGCCGATCGGGGTTGTGGAGTACGCAAAAAGTGTTGTTCACGCGGATGCGCTGCACCCGGCGATCTATCACCTGACGGAGCCCGGGTACGTTGAGAGCGCCCACGAGGCCGGCCTCAAAGTCCGGGTCTGGACCGTGGACGGAGCGGATCGGATCCGGCAGATGCAGGCTCTTAAGGTCGATGCGATCTTCACAAACGAGCCGGACGCCGCACTGCGGGAGGTAAGAGCGTGAAGAAGATCATACTGGCCTCGGCATCGCCCCGGAGAAGGGAGCTTCTTGCCCAGATCGGGATCCCGTTTGAGGTCCTGACCTCGGACGCGGACGAGTCGATCGGAGCTATGGCACCGGATGAGGCCTGCCGTGAGCTTGCAAAGAGGAAGGCAAAAGCGGTCCTCGAGCACCTTAAGGCGTGCGGCCGGGGCGATGAGGACCTCCTCATCATCGGTGCGGACACGATCGTTGTGCAGGACAAGGAAATCCTCGGAAAGCCGGCGGACCCGGCGGATGCCGCGAGGATGCTGCGGCTCCTCTCGGGGAGAGAGCACGAGGTCTTAACGGGCGTATATGTGATCGATACGGCGGGCGGGAGCTTTGCATTTTCCGAGAAGACCGACGTCTATGTGGCGGACCTCACGGAGGCGGACATCGCGTTTTACCTCTCGACCGGGGAGCCGTTCGACAAGGCCGGATCCTACGGGATCCAGGGGATGTTCGCCCGCTATATCGAGAAAATTGACGGAGATTACAACAATGTGGTGGGACTGCCGGTCGGAAGGCTGTGGCGGGACTGCCTCAGCAAGCTTTAAAGGAGCAGGAAAATGAAAACAGGTCTTATCATGGAAGGCGGCGGTATGCGCGGAATGTTCACCGCGGGCGTCATCGATGTCTTTATGGAGAAGGGGATCACCTTTGACGGCGGAGTGGGCACCTCCGCGGGCGTCGTCTTCGGCGGAAACATCAAGTCGAAGCAGCACGGGCGCGCGATCCGCTACAACCTGCGGTTCGCGAAGGATAAGCGCTACTGCAGCTTCCAGTCGCTCATAAAGACGGGGGATATTTTCGGTGAAAAGTTCTGCTACCAGGCGATCCTTCATGAGCTGGACCCGTTCGACCTTAAGACCTATGGAGCCAACCCGATGAAGTTCTATGCCTGCGCGACCTCCACGGAGACCGGCAAGGCGGTCTACCGGGATGTATCGAGGGGCTCGAACGAGGATATGAAATGGTACCGCGCCTCCTCCTCGATGCCGCTCGTCTCAAGACCGGTGGAGATCAGAGGCAAAACGTATCTCGACGGCGGGCTCTCGGATTCGGTACCGCTGCGCTTCTTCGAGAAGAAAGGGTATGACCGGAACGTCGTGGTCCTGACCCAGCCGATCGATTACGTGAAAAAGCCGAATAAACTCGTTCCGGCGGCGAAGGTGCTTCTCAGGGAGTATCCTGCGATCATCAGGGCGATGGAGGACAGGCACCTTAAGTACAACCGCACCTACAAGTATATCCGCAGGCAGGAGGAGGCAGGAAAATGCTTTGTCATCCGCCCGAAGGAGAAGCTGGGGATCGGCAATATCTGCCACGATACGGAGACTCTGGTGCGGGTCTACGAGGCAGGAAGGGCGGCTGCCTTTGAGGCGCTGCCGGCGATGGAGAGGTATCTGAAGGGGGAAGAGTAAAGGACGAGTCTTTAGGGATCTCCGGGGACGGTTCTTGAAAACGATTCTCGTATGAGAATCGTTTTTCTGAGAACCGTCCCGGAGATCTGAGAACCGTCCCGGAGATCTGAGAACCGTCCCGTTCATAGCACATAATCCGCAATAATACAAGAGTGGACTTTTTCTTTTTCTTATGTTATAGTTCAGCGTGTCGGCGTAACTTACTATCTCTTTGGCAGGAGACGATATGTTAAGAGTGCTCACATACATTGCCCGGCCTTCCGACGTAAAGCGGAACCGTGCTGTCCGGGATGTATTAAAGGACAATTTCAGGCTTGTCAGCCATGACATCTCCCGTGCGAAATATGACACTCCGAACGGGATCACGGTCAACGGCAGACAGGTCCGGGTGAATCATCTCCTGCGCGTCGGCGATGTCGTAAAAGTGCGCCTGACCGACAGCTTAAGCGAGAAGACGGTGCCGACCCAGGGACCGCTGGAGATCGTCTATGAGGATCAGGATCTTATCATTTTAAATAAACCCGCGGGGCTGGTCGTGCATCCCTCCCACGGGCATTTTTCGGACTCTCTCGCCAATTACCTCTGCTGGTATTATAAAATGAACAACGATCCCCACGAGATCCGGACGATCGGACGGCTGGACAAGGACACGTCCGGTCTCATCGCGTTCGGAAAGAGCCGGACGGCTGTTGCGCGCATCGTGGAGCAGGCCGAGAAGGGGACCAGGAAGAAGATCTACTACGCGCTGGTTGAGGGAAAGTTCGACCATCCCCTGGGGACGGTGGATGTCCCGATCGAGCGGGAGTTTGAAGGGGAAATCAAACGCGTCGCCCGCGAGAGCGGCGACCGGGCGGTCACCCACTACGAGGTCGTGCGCCAGTATGCGGATTATGCGCTCCTGAAAGTCCAGATCGAGACCGGGCGGACCCACCAGATCCGTGTCCACATGAGCTATATCGGGCACCCGCTGCTGGGCGACAGCCTCTACGGGAACGGCCCGATCGAAGGGCTGGACCGTGCCGCGCTGCACGCAGGCTTCATGCAGTTTTACCAGCCGTTCAACGGCAACAGCATCCGCATCGGCGTAAAGCTCCCTCCCGATATGGATCGTTTTGTCCGGGAATCGCCGCTTGACATCACCCCGTATACGTGGTAAAGTTATTCACAACATTTAAGGAATTTGAGGCTTTATGATGAATCAGCGCAAGATGAGCAATTTCTTTTTCGCCTTTACCGGCTTTACCTTTACAAAGGGTAAGGCATTTTTCGGTTGGGCGTAAAAGGCGCTGAGATTCATTTTAAGATGAATGTTAAGCCCCGCGGCCGGCCGGCCGCGGGGCTTTTTTGACGCAGGAAGGAGGAGCCACCGGGACGGTTCTCGGATTCTCCGGGGACGGTTCTTGAGGATTGCAAAGCAATCTTCTGAGAACCGTCCCGGAGAGCCCAGAACCGTCCCCGGAGCCTTGCCCGCAGGAAGGAGAAAACCATGATCGTAATCTTAAAGAACAAACCCGACCCGGACCAGCTGGAGGGTCTCATTTCCTGGCTGAACGCCCAGGACATCGACGTCCACCCGACCGTCGGGTCCTCCCAGACGATCCTGGGGCTCGTCGGCGACACGAGCCGGATCGACATGAACCTCATCGCCGCGCTCGACATCGTGGAGGCGGTGAAGCGGGTCGCGGAGCCCTATAAAAATGCAAACCGCAAATTCCACCCGGACGACACCGTGATCCGGGTCGGAAACGCGGTCATCGGCGGCGGAAACCTCACGATCATCGCCGGACCCTGCGCGGTGGAGTCGGAGGAACAGCTCATGGAGACCGCAGAGGCGGTGAAAGAGGCCGGGGCGGACCTCCTCCGGGGCAGCGCCTTCAAGCCAAGATCCTCGCCCTACGCGTTCCAGGGACTCGGGATCGAAGGCATCCGCCTGCTGCTTGCCGCGAAGGAACAATACGGTCTGCCGGTCGTCTCGGAGATCTACGACGCCTCCCAGCTGCCGCTCTTTTGCGATATTGACGTTCTCATGGTCGGCGCGAAGAACATGCAGAATTACGCGCTCCTGCGCGCGCTGGGCAGGACGGAGAAGCCGGTCATCCTGAAGAGGGGATTTTCAAATACCCGCGAGGAGCTGCTCATGAGCGCGGAATATATCCTCGCGGGCGGCAATCCGAACGTGATCCTCTGCGAGCGGGGGATCCGGACGTTTGACCCGTCCGTCCCCGGAACACTGGATGTGGCCGCCGTGCCGCTCCTGAAGAGCCTGACGCACCTGCCGGTCATCGTCGACCCGTCGAGCGCAGGCGGAAAATACACCTATGTCCCGGCTCTGGCCCGCGCAGGCGCCGCCGCAGGTGCCGACGGCGTCATGATCGAGGTGCACAGCGACCCCGCGCACGCAAAATGCGACGGGCTGCAGTCGCTCACGCCGGAAAAATTTGCGAAAACAGCGGCGAGTCTCCGCAGGATCCGTCAGCTGATCAGCGAGGAGGAATGAAAATGCAGGAAGAAAAGATGATCGAGATCGCAGGAAAAAAGATGAGGCTGCTGCCGGGGGACGTGACATTTCCCGCAAAGGCCAGGATCGGCTGCCAGGGCGTGAAAGGTGCCTACTCGGAGCAGGCGGCGAAGCGGATGTTCCCGCTCTCCGGGCGGATGTTCTTCAAGACGTTCGGGGGCGTGATCGAGGCGGTGAAATCCGGGCTGGTCGATTACGGCGTGATCCCGATCGAAAATAACTCCTACGGCTCGGTGCGGGCCGTCTACCAGCTCTTAAAGACCGCCGATGTGACGATCATCCGCTCGGAGCGGATCCTGATCCGGCACCAGCTGCTGGTGAAGCCCGGCACGAGGTTCGAGGATATCACGAGCATACGCTCCCACGAGCAGGCAATCGGCCAGTGCGCGCAGTTCCTGAAGACCGTGGAGGGGAAGATCGCGGTGATCCCGGTTCTGAATACCGCCATGGCGGCCCGTTACGTCGCGGAGACCGACGATCCGGGCGCGGCGGCGATTGCCTCGCCGGAGGCGGCCGAGACCTACGGGCTCGTCTCCCTCGCCAACCGGGTCTCGGACAGCGACAACAACTACACGAGGTTCATCTGCATCGCGAAGGATCCGGTGATTTACGCCGGGTCCAACCGGATCTCGATGATCCTCACGGTCTCGCACACGCCGGGCTCGCTCTACCGCCTGCTTGGGGAATTCGCCGCCTCAGAGGTAAATGTCTTAAAGCTTGAGAGCAGCCCGCTGGTGGGCCGCGACTTCGAGTTCTGCTTCTACCTCGACGCGGAGGCCTCCTGCGCGGACCCGAAGATTCGGGAAATGCTGGGCCGCATCAGGAGCGCGTGCCCGGAGTTCATTTTCCTGGGAAATTACGCGGAGGTTTAAGCCGGGCTCTGCGGGCGGATGCTGATCTCGCCGCTTCTCAGATACTCCTCGCTGCCGTCCTCATAGCGCACATGCAGCGAGAAATCATCGCCGACGCCGATCGCGTCGGCATTTTTTCTGTTTCCGAGAAGATCGTGGATGGCGATTGGACCTTTTGTGCCGAGCCGTTTACGGTAGGCAGCAAGGAACTCGCCCTGGCAGGCCGGCCAGCCGGTCCGGAGGACGTCCATCTCCTCGGTGAGGGCGGCGGCGAGGGCGGCGCGGGAGCATTCAATGCCGGCAGCCGTTTTGATCGAACCCGCGATGCCGCGGAGTTCCTCGCTGAAATCTTCCTCCTCCTCGAGGACGTTGATGCCGATCCCGCAGATGATGCCCGCGATGCGGCCGGTCTCGGCCTCGAGGGTCATCTCGGTGAGGATCCCGACGATCTTTTTTCCTCCGAGCAGCAGATCGTTGACCCATTTGATCGAGGGGGAGACGCCGCAGGTGCGCTCGATCGCCCGGGCCGTCGCGACGGCGGCGCAGGGCGTGATGTTGAAGGCCTCGGCGGGAAGAATGTCGGGGCGCATGAGCATGGAAAAATAAACCCCTTTCTTCTTCGGAGAATAAAAATCCCGCCCCAGCCTGCCGCGACCGCGGGTCTGGCAGTCCGCGATGACGACCTGTCCGTCGGGAGCGCCCTCGTCGGCGAGCTGTTTGAGAAGGCGGTTGGTGGAGTCGATCTCGGGGAGAACCAGGACATGCTGCGCACGGCTCTCACCCAGGCGCGCGGCGACTAGCTCGCTGGTGAGCACGTTGGGGGTCCCGGTCAGGCGGTACCCGCGGTTGGTCACCGAGTCGATCGTGTAGCCGTCGGCGCGGAGCATTTTTATGACGCTGCTCACGGCGGCGCGGGTGCAGTTCATTTTCCGGCCGAGCTCCTCGCCGGAGAGGTAGCCGTCGGCCATGAGGAGCTCTTCTAAGATCTGTTCTTTTTTCATGATTGTAAAGTCCTTTGTGATTTTAACTTGACAATCGGGCGGATGTCTGCTAGACTGCCTGATTGTAAAGAATACTGAGCCTTAAAATTTACAATTGATTCTAGCACAGGGGGCTCAAAAAGGAAAGGTACGACCATGGAAAATACAGAGAAAATGAAAAAAAGCACTATGAGCACCGTGAGAATGGCCCAGATTGCGGTCTCGGCGGTCATCATCGCGATCTGCGCGTGGATCACGGTCCCGCTGGGAGCCATCCCCTTCACGCTGCAGACCTTCGGGTTCTTCCTCGTGACGGTGGTCTTAGGATGGCAGGACGGACTCTTCGCGATTCTTCTTTACCTGCTCCTCGGCGCGGTCGGAATCCCGGTGTTCTCGGGCATGAAGGGCGGCATCGGCGTCCTCTTCGGGACGACCGGAGGGTACCTTATCGGGGCAGCGGCGGTTCCGCTTCTCTACGGGCTCATGACGCGCATGCTCGGGAAGAAGATGATTCCGGAGGCGCTCGGGCTCTTCCTGGGGGACGTCGTGGTGTTCGTTTTCGGGACGGTCTGGTTCATCATCGTCTACAGCTCCACGAAGGGGGCGGTCACGGTCTCGGATGCGCTGGCCTGGTGCGTGATCCCGTTCATCATTCCGGATCTTGCGAAGCTGGTGGTTGCGCTTGTGATCGGGAGAAGAGTGGAAAAGGCGCTCGGCGGATTTGCAAAAAATTGAAAAAAAGGGCTTTTCAAGTTAAGAAAGGTATGCTATAATACCTTTCGTTTGGGGGCGTAGCTCAGTTGGGAGAGCGCTTGAATGGCATTCAAGAGGTCATGGGTTCGACTCCCACCGTCTCCATAAGAAGCAGACAGGCATTTCGCCTGTCTGTTTTTTTTATGTGTGCGAAGGGGATTTCGGGCTTTGAGGAGGGCCTTAAGGCTCGATTACTGTGTCGACAGAGAATTGAGTGCCCTGCAAAGTCAGAAAATGACTTTTTATCGACCTCAAATGAGTTGTTTACTTTAAAGTGAGGTCCAGGGAGCTAAATTAAAGTTTGAATGGCGACTTTTGAGTGGTAAACGGTTCCGAATTTACTTTAATCCGGGGCTGAAGGGATGAAATTAAAGAGAAAGTGTTCGTAGGGAGCCTTTTGGACAGGCAGATTTTACTTTATCCGAAAGGAGATAGCAGGTCTGCAAAGTGAGAGGCTGAAATTATTAGAGTCCAGGCAGGTGAGAGTTGCTTTAAGCGGGAAGGGAGGGAGCAGGCAGAGTAGCGGCTGGAGGCAGCAGCGAAGGAGACAAGAAGGCAAGAAGGCGCTGCCGCTCGGTTAAAAGATTGCTGTTCGTGGTTCGGGAAGCAGGAATCAATGCATGGTTCAGAGCAAATCAGGTGGTTGAGCTTACCGAAAAGATGATTTTTGTCTTTACGATCAGTCAGGATCGTATAACAGGTGCGGCTCTGGCAGATTTGCATAGCGTGCTGCTATATAGCCAATAGTCTTTTACTGGTATTTTTGAACGCTGAACTATTTTCTTCATTGATTAACTTTGCTAAAACGAATATATAATTTTTGTTGAAAAGCACCGTTTTACGCTTTGAAATGAATAGTTGCGACATGTCGCGACAATTTGAAAGGGTGTAATGTATGGCAGATGAAGAGACGCGCGCAAAGCCGAAGCCAACCGTGGCTCGTTTGCTCAAAAAAATGTGTGACGCAGGTCTATTAACAATGATAGGTGCAGGTAGGTCCACGAGATATCAAAAACCAAATCGTGAGACGAATTGAGACGATAAATGAGACGATTTTCTTCTGAGAATGGTTCTTCTCTATACAAATGGACAGTTATTCGTTCATAGGAAGACAGACAGGCAATCAGCTTGTCTGCTTTTTTATGTGTCAGTTGAAAACAAAAATTTGATTAACCCGCACCTTTTGATGCTAAAATCCATTATACGGTATAGAGGGAGGTATAACAGTCGCGCCATGGATATCGAAGAACAGTACGACAAAATATACCGCTTCTGCTATTACAGGGTGAAACATAAAGAGACTGCCGAGGATCTGACGCAGGAGACATTTCTCCGCTTCCTGAAAAGCCCCTATGAAGAGCGCGGCGAGAGGATCCGATACCTGTACACGATCGCCAGAAACCTGTGTACAGAGGAAATGAGACGCGAAAGGGCGGAAGAGCTCCCGGATGATGTCTCGGATGACGGGCTGGAGGCGGAAAAGGCCGCTGAAAAAGCGCAGGTGAACCTCGCACTCGGCAGGATGTCGGAAGAGGACAGGGAGCTCCTGATCCTGCGGTATATGAATGAGGAATCGCTGCGAGACATCTTAAGGATTACCGGTCTTTCTTTCGACTCTGCGAGGTTATGATGAGCGACTGGTGCGCACCGGAAGTCATTATGTGATGTCGATACCTCTCGGCATGCGGATTTACCTTGGGCTGACAGTTGTGTTTTCGGTGATGTGCTTTTGCCATGCGGTATTTTCGAAAGATAATATATAAGGATTAAACCGTCGCGCAACCGATAGTTGCGCGGCGGTTTCTGGTAAAAGAGCCGCATCCTTGGTATGATACGTTTCATAAAGCAACGAAAAAAGGAGGAATCGGCGATGAAACGGATTACAGCGGGGCTTCTCACAGGGATGCTTGTGATCCTGTGTCTTGCGGGATGCGGAAATGACGGAAAAATGGTAAAGCGCTCCCTTCGGGACCTTGTCATGGCGGATGACACGCTTGTGCCGGGCGAGACGCTCGCGTGGTACATGGCGCGGGAGGATTTTCTTGAAAGCCGCTGGGCGGACGACGGGCTGCGGGCAGAGTCGGAGTCCTACGATGAGACGCGGGTAGGCGAAACGGAAAACGGCATGACCGACTATACACTGAAGACGGAGATTGAACTGAGCTCCGTAAAGGCGCAGGCCGGCATGATGGTTCTCTTCAATGAAAAGGACGAGCTCATCCGGACGACCTACCGAATGCTCTTTAAAGAAGATGAAAAGGAGAGATTTTTTGAGCTGCTGAACGGCTTCGCGGAGGAGCTGGACAGCATAGAGGAGCTTGCGAGTGAGAACCCGGAGCTGAGGGGATTCTCGGAAGGCAGCCTTAATGAGATGCCGCTCTTTCTCGTCTGGCACTGCCCGGGAAACGATACGGATATCGAGCTTCAGGCGATGAGCCTTATGGGGACGCTGATCCTGGATGTCGCGGTGTATGCCGAGGGTTGATCGCTGGACAAAAAGGTGTCCCCGGGGTATGATGAGGGAAACGGATGCACATCGAACTTACAGGATAATGAAGGAACGGTATGTCAGTCGGAGAGAGAATCAGAGCTTTAAGAAAAGAGAACAGCCTCACACAGGAGACGCTGGCAGAGGCGCTTGATGTGTCGAGGCAGGCCGTCGCAAAGTGGGAGAGCGGAAAGAGCAGCCCCAGCACGGCAAATCTCGTGAAGATGGCGGAACTCTTTAACGTCTCTTTCGCGGAACTGATTCCGGAAAATGAAGAGCTGTCAACAAAAGAGCAGCTTGATGATATCCGGCAGAGCATCGTAAGGCTCGAGACGGAGGCCCGGGAGCGCAGAGTATATTTTGAGAGAGCAAAGGAACTGACTGTTTCCGGCCTCGCTGCAGCCGGAGGTTTCGCCGTGCTGATACTCCTTGTGCGGACTTTGCTGTCGTTCCCGTCCGTGCCGGATTACGTCCTGAGCTGGACATTGGAAAATCATATCCTGCCGGCGCTGCTTGTCTATGCGCTTGCAGGGTCTCTTAGGTTCGGCAGGCGATTCGGGGTATTCGTTCTTGCGGGAGCTGTCCTGGGGATACTTCTTGGAACTGTCACGGGATGGTTCAGCGTGAAATATACGGAGCTGCATTTTAATGACGGGGAGATCGCTCTTCTTCTTTGTATGATCGTTTTCTCTGCCGGTGCGCTTGCAGCCGCGTTTGTGAGGGAAAAGAGAGAGAAAAGAAACAGCCTGCTTAAGAATCCGGCTGTGAAACGTGTCTTCGATACGGTTCTTTTAGCCGCGCTTGCGGGTTTCATTTTCATCGGAGGAGACTACTCCGCGCATGAGCTCTCCTTTGAGAGAGGCGCTCTTGCGGGCTACCATGCCGGAATGGAGCAGGGAATCCTTGACCGGGAGATGGGGCTCCCGGCCGACAGCCGAAAAACAAGAAGGAGCGTCCCGGAGAGCTACCGGGAAGGGTCGGCCCGCCATCTAGGGTACACGTATTACTGGCCGACAGGGTACCACAAGGGGTATAAAGGGCAGGAGAGGCCGGACGAAGGCTGAAGTTTTAAAAGGCAGGCGGAAGGCCTGTCTTTTATTATGCGATGAAAAATATTTAACGAAAAACATTAAAAAGTTATTGACAAACGATCCGATGGCTGGTATATTTAACTTAACGATAAACATTAAATCGTTAACGAAAAACGTTTAGGTAGGATTTAAACTGTTAAAAGCCAATGGAGGAAAGAATCATGAATGAACAGAGCAGGAAGCTGGAGGCTGTCAGAAACCGCTGCAGGACATCGTCACGGGTGGTCTCCGTTTTGCAGATCGTGACAATTGTCGGTATCGTACTGGCGCTCGTAGGAGCGATTGTCTGCATTACGCAGAGGGGAATGATTGATGAGCATGTCGGAAAAGCGGTGGAAGCCGGTTCGGTAACCGTCGAAAACCTCAGAATAGGGGGCAGCAATATAAATTTCCTGATAAATTATGACAGGGCTTTTGCCGCGGGAAATTATGCACTGCCGATCGCAATGAGCTGTGCCGTGGCAGCCATCCTCTGCGCCATTGTCACATGTGCTTTGGGTCTTTTTAAAGATATTTTTAAGGAACTCAGCCGGGAGACAACACCTTTCTCAGACAGGATATTGGGCAAGCTTAAGTATGCGTTTATCATGCTGACGGCGGCGCTTCTGGTATTTGTCGGCGTCGGTCCGGCTGTCATGGGGGCTCTTCTTTTCCGGTGCATCTATTCGATACTGGAATACGGCAGGGCTCTTCAGAACGAGGTGGATGAGATTTTATAAGGAAGGTCACATATGGGAAAAATAGTATTGCGGCTCGACCGGGTTATGGCGGACCGAAAAATGAGTCTGAATGAGCTGTCGGAACGTGTGGGAGTTTCAAATGTGAATCTCTCCAAACTTAAGACCGGCAAGGTGAGTGCAATCAGATTTTCCACCCTGGTGGCAATCTGTGAGGCACTTAACTGCCAGCCGGGAGATATTCTGGAATACAGCCCGGAAGAATGACATAAGGTTAATGAGAGCCGCGAAAAGCGGCTCTTTTTTGGCGGGAATTTTGGTGTACCTCCGGGAAAAAGGGGCTGATGAGGCGGGTCTACCAGCGGTTCATTGCATTTTTCGGGGCAATTCGGTATGATGATGGCAGGGAAAGGAGGAATCTCCATGGATCAGGTAAAAATCGGAAGATTCATCGCCAAACTGCGGAAGGAAAAAGGGCTGACGCAGGCGTCTCTCGCCGAGAAGTTCGGGATCTCGAATAAGGCGGTCTCAAAGTGGGAGAACGGGAAAAGCCTGCCGGATGCGTCCATCATGCTTGAACTCTGCAATCTGCTCGGCATCACGGTAAATGAACTGCTCACCGGGGAGAGGATCCCTGTGGAAGACTACAGGGAGAAGGCGGAGGAGACGCTCGCGAGCGTTGTGAGGGATTCGCAGGAAGAAAAGAAGAATGTGCGCAAAAGAGGATGGGGCCTTGCCGCGGCCGCGGTGGTCCTCGCCGTGCTTGTCTTATCTGCCCTTATCTATACCTGGCCGCGCACGATCGAGCAGCGGTATCCGGCCCTCAGGATGGATGGGTGCGTCCGGATCAGCGGCTTGTATCGGCCGGCAGGGGACTCGGTCAACCATGAGTTCTCCTTTACGCCGGAGGATAAAGAGTTTCCGGTGCTTCTCCATATGCTCAGTGAGACCACGTTCACGATGCGGCTGCGGAATATTCTGCCGGGGGAGAAGAGCTTTGCGAATGTGGGTGATTACTGGCAAGTTTCTTTTGATTTTGAGGAGATCACCTTCGCGGATGGGGGGTCATTCGGCGGAACTCTTCTGCAGATGACCAAGGCGGGCGATGACGTCACGCTGTTATATTTCGAGGGCGGGACGGTCCAGTGCGGGATCGGCGACTCTGAGCGGTGGACGGCCGGCGTGATGGAGATGCTGAGGCTTTGCGGAGAGTAAGAGATTCTTATTTGAAAAGGCAGACAGGCGGGGACCTGTCTGCCTATATTTTTGCATGGCTGGAAGGCAATCAATTGCCGAAAAATGACCGGGATGGTTTAAAAATGGTGCATAAACGGTGAAAACGGTTTGACTTCTGCGGTTTATACATGTATAATAATCTTAGATACTGATCTGATAAGGAATAAAGGGAGAACGATATGACCCTCAGCGAGATGAAGGCCCGAAAAAAAGAACTGGGGCTCAGCAATAAGGAGATCTCAAGGAGATCCGGCGTCCCGCTCGGAACCGTGCAGAAGATATTCGGGGGAGTCACGGAAGCCCCCCGCATGGAGACGATCATTGCGCTGGAGAGAGTCCTCAGGCGGGATACGGACGGTTACGCTGCCGGTTCTTCGGGCAGCGGGCGTCCTTTGTATGTCGCGGAACCGGTGCCGGCGTATAATGCAGGACCATCTTTCCGACATGTCAAAAAGCAGGGAGAGTATACCCTGGAAGACTACTACGCCCTGCCGGATGACCGGCGGGTGGAGCTGATCGACGGGGTCATATATGATATGGCAGCGCCATCACATGAGCATCAGCTCGTTTCAGGGGAGCTGTCCTACCAGCTGCAGGATTTTGTGAAGAAGAACGGGGGAAAATGTCATGTGCTTACGGCACCACTTGATGTGCAGCTTGACAGGGACAGCCGGACGATGGTGCAGCCGGATATTCTGGTAATCTGTGATCATGATAAAATAAACAGCCGCGGGATATTCGGTGCCCCGGACTTTATCATTGAGATCCTGTCTCCGGCCACGGCTAAAACAGATGTGACGATCAAATTGTATAAGTACATGAGGGCAGGTGTCAGGGAATACTGGGTAGTTGATCCGGAGAACCGGCAGATATTTGTCTATATGAAGAAAGAGGAGAGCATTCTTCTTGTGACGTACACGTTTGACGATCTCGTCCCGGTCGATATATGGGACGGGAGGTGCAGGGTTGATTTTCCGGAGATTGCGCGCGAGATGGCTGTATGGAGGATTGAAAGATGAAAGGTTTTATCAGAGCAGACGGAAAAAGACTTCTTGACGGCAGCGGCAGGCCGTTTCAGATCCGGGGCGTCAACCTCGGAAACTGGCTGGTCCTGGACCTCGTGGACCTACAAGGCAAATGAATATCCCTACCATCATGTCCCCGAATTCTCGGAGAGGCATGAGGGCAGGGACTGGGGGCTCTTTGTCTTAAATGCAAAGCCGGTAAATCTTCTGACGGCGACCTTCGAGGAGATCGCGGAGGCTTACCGGGCCGGTCGCGCGGAGCGGGCGAGGAAGACGTACATCTGCGAGGTTATGGAGGAGAGGTTTCGGGAGCGGTAGTCAGGACTCCTCCCCCATGCGTTTTTGATACTCGAGCGGCGTGCAGCCGAAATACCGCGTGAAGCTCCGGTAGAAGCTGCTGACGGAAGCGTAGCCCGTGGCGGCGGCAATCTCCCCGGTGGTGGTGGTCCGGCGCCTGAGGAGGAGCGCGGCGCGCTCCATCCGGAGCTTTGTGACGAGGTCTGAGTAGCTCATGCCGGTGCTGTTTAAGACGATGCGGCGGATCTGCTTCTCGCTGTAGTGAAACTGCTTTGCGAGATCCTCAAGGCGAACAGTCGCAAAATCCGTCTGGATCGAGCTCAGGATCGCCGAATACTCGTGCTTCCAGTAGAAGTCTTCCGACCGCGGCAGGCGGACGCTGCCCTCGTGACGCCTGAGGAGGAGAATCAGACAGGCGGCCAGGTAGGCATTCATCAGCTTGCCGCTGTATTCCTGATCGCCCTGGTATTCCAGAAATATGCCCTCCAGAAGCTCCCGGATCTCGGGGTCTTCATTTGTCTCAAAGTGAAGATAAGAGTTGGGCTGCTTACCGCCGAGTGCCTGGCGGAAGAAGCCGGACATGAGATTGCCGGAGGGAATCTGATTCCAGAACACCTCATCGAAGGTGCTCGAGCGGACGCAGTAGTAAATCAGCACCCTGTCATCCCCGTAGCAGGGGTTGGCGTGGGGGACATTCGGTGCCACAATCAGAACCGTTCCCGGGGATACGGTGACGACCTCGTTGGTAAAATGCACCGGGCAGTCCCCGGAGAGCGCGTAATAGATCTCAAAATACTGGTTCCGGTGCCAGTGGGCGGGCATGTAGCGGATCATCTGCCAGGCTGAAATGTCCTGGTCGGGATGGATGTAGCTGCCCTCTTCCTGGTTGCCCCATCTTGTCGAGAGCTGCCGGAGAGCGCCCGTGTCGGAGGGATTGGTGAGCAGCCGCTGCCCGATCGGCATCATCTGGCCGCGCTTTTCCCCGTGGACATCATCCATCATGGATTTCCGGACCTCGGGGGAGAGCTTCTGCCCGTACTCCTTCGCCATCCAGGCGGTGTACTCCGCAAGCTCCTGCCCGGTGAGAATGTGGGACTGGATGTCCGGGCGGGCTGAAAGACATATTTTAAGGCGCTCTTCGAGCTCGGTCATCGGCAGCTTTATGCGCTCTCCCATGATGTGAACCTCCGTTTGTCCGAAAGGGGTGCTGAATAGTTACCCGAAAATGAGAATCTTTATGACCACTATGGTAATTGATTTTCAGTATGCCTGCAAGTAAAATATAGGAAGGAACACCCGGTAAGAAGGAGGGCTTAAGAGTATGAATCTGCCGCTGATGAGCTTTCGCAAATTAAACGCCGACAAGCTCTGCAAGACCGCACCGGAAAACGGGGGCGATACCATTGAGATCCGTGCGCCGCACACGGAGATTCCGGGCATTGACAAGCCGGTTTCCCGCATCTTCTTCGGGACGGCGATCGCGCCGATGCTGGCGGGGAAGAATGTAAATGCGCTGCTCGACGCGGTGATGGCGCACGGCATCAACGCCTTTGACTGCGCGAGGGGCTACGGATTCGCGGAGAAGAGCCTCGGCAGGTGGGTGCGTGACAGAGGCAACCGCGAGCAGGTTGTCATTTTAACAAAATGCGGAAATGTGAACCGGAAGGGGGAGGTACTGGTCAACCGCAAGGTGATCCTTAAGGAGCTCGCCGCGAGCCTCAAGGCTTTGAATATGGACTACATCGATATCTATCTACTGCACCGGGACGATCCGAAGACGCCGGTCTCCGAGATCATGGAGACGCTGAACGAGTGCAAGCGGGCGGGGAAGATCCGTATATTCGGGGTATCCAACTGGACCCATGAGCGCATCGCGGAGGCCAACGCCTACGCGGCGGCGCACGGGCTTGACGGATTCTCGGTGTCCAGCCCGAACTTCGGGCTCGCGCGGCAGGTGAACGACCCCTGGGGCGGCGAGTGCGTCACGGTCTCCGGACCCGAGAACGCGGCGGCCCAGAACTGGTACGCGGAGAACCGGATGCCGGTGCTCTGCTATTCGAGTCTCGCCCGCGGGTTCTTCAGCGGGAAATTCAGGTCGTTTGACTATGAGGGCGCGAAGAAGGTGCTGGACGGGCCGGCGCAGAAGGGGTATCTCTGCGAGGAGAACATGCGGAGGCTCAGAAACGCCGAGGTGCTGGCGGAGAAGCACGGGACGACCGTTGCGGACATCGCGCTTCGGTATGTGTTCGGGAGCGAGATGAACACCTTCGCGATCATGAGCACGACGAATCCGGCACGGCTGCCGGAGAATGTCATGGCGGCAAATCATCCGCTTGCGCGGGATGAGGTGAGTTTACTCGAAAAAGATGATGAATAAATGGAGGTAAAGAGTATGATTAAAGTTTACGGAATGCCGACCTGCCCCTACTGTGACTATATCCACAAACAGATCGAAGGACGTGAAGACGAGTTCAGGTACATCAACATCGGAGAGAACATCCGGAACATGAGCGCCTTTACGAGGCTGAGAGACACGAACCCGGCCTTTGACCGGATGAAGGCGATCGGGGACGTCGGGATCCCGGCGTTCGTGCTGGAGGACGGGACCGTGACCCTGAAGCCCGAGGATGTCGGGCTCGTGGAGTTCGGGACGCCTGGCGCCTGCTCCATCGAGGATCACAGGAGCGGGAGAAAGGGCTGCTGAGGCAAGCGGGGACGGTTCTTTTTTGCACAAAAAGAACCGTCCCCGGGCTTTTTATTTTTCAGAGAATCACGTTCTTCTGCTCGCCGCGCATCCACGCGTCGAGGTTGTCGAAGACGATCTCCGCGCGGAGGGTCATGGACTCCTCGGAGGCGAAGGCCACGTGCGGGGTGACCAGGCAGTTTTTGCAGTGAAGGAGCGGCTCATCAAGGTCAAGCGGCGGCTCCTTGTCGAAGACGTCGACGCCGGCGGCTGCGATCGTGCCGTTATCGAGGGCCTCCGCGAGGTCCTTCGCGACCACGACCGGACCGCGGGCCACGTTGATGAGGATCGCGGACTTCTTCATGAGGGCAAGCTTCTCCGCATTGATCATACCGCGGGTGGAGTCGTTGAGCGGGCAGTGGAGCACGACGATATCGGACTCCCTCAAAAGCTCGTCCTTTGAGACCTGCTCGATATAGGGGGCTGCATTTTCTTTCTTTGTGCGGCTGTTTGCAAGCACGCGGCAGCCGAAGGCGTGAAAGAGCTCAGCAGACCGGCTTCCGATCTTGCCGAGGCCGATGATGCCGACCGTCTTGCCCTTAAGCTCGCTGCCCATGAGGCCTGCGAAGGTTTTGCCCTCGCGGCAGCGGGCCTCCACGGCGGACATGTTGCGGAGGATGTTCAGGACCATACCGAGCACGAGCTCCGAGACGGCCTCGTTGGAGTAGCCGGAGGCATTGCTGACCGCGATGCCTTTTTCTTTTGCCGCGGCGAGCCCCACGTGATCGACGCCTGTGAAGGCGACGTCGATGAATTTGAGGTTTTTACAGCTCCTGATCACCTCGCCCGGCATCGGCATGTTGGCGATGATCATCGCGTCGGCGTCCTTCGCCTCCTCGATCAGGGTGGGGATGTCGGTCGTGCGCTGGAAGGAGGCGAAGGTGTGGCCTTTCTCCTCGAAGGGCTTTTTGCGTGCGGCGAGCTCCTCTGCGGAGATGCCGAGAGATTCCATGATGACGATTTTGCTCATTTTTCCATACTTCCTTTCTTCGTTTATGAAGTACCTATATTGTAGCACGTTTTCGGGTAAGGAAATATCAAAATTTGAATAATTTTTCGACGCACAGAAGACGGTTTGAATGTCCGAAAATGCGAATCCGGATGACCGCTTGGGTGAATGATTTTTCCCGTGCATGAAGGTATAATAGCGGTAAAGAAAAACGGAACTGCAAAAAGGAGGATCATCCATGGCTGTCTCATGAAGGAGATGGGGCTTAAAAGCTACCGCTTCTCCGTCAACTGGTGCCGCATCGTGCCGGAGGCATTTCCGAAGACATCCATGGGCTGGGTCGTGGACGGCCGGTGCCTCTACTGGACGATCCGCCAGTACTGGGAGCGCTACCACCTCCCCGTGATGGTCACGGAGAACGGCATGGCCGCGAATGACGCGGTCGGCTCCGACGGCTGCGTGCACGATGGGGAGCGGATCGATTTCCTGAAGGCTTTCCTTCCAGGCGTGGGGCGGGCCATCGACGAGGGAATCCCCGTTCTCGGGTATCAGCACTGGAGTGTCATGGACAATATGGAGTGGTGCGAGGGCTACGGCCCGCGGTTCGGCCTCATCCATGTGGACTATCAGACGCAGAAAAGGACAATCAAGGACTCAGGCCGCTTCTATGCGGACGTCATCAGAACGAATGGAGAAAATCTGAAATGAAGGCAATCCATCTTGCAGTCGACTATTTACATGAGCCCCTGGGGCTCGGCAACCCTTATCCGCGCTTCTACTGGAACTGTGAGGAGGGCCTTACACAGACGGGCTATCGGATCGTCTGCACCCGCGGGGACGAGACCGTCTGGGACAGCGGAAAAGTGGAGAGTGCCTCCATGACGCACATTCCCTACGAGGGAAAGGTGCTGAAAAGCCGCGACGCGGTGCAGTGGAGCGTGCAGCTCTGGGATGAAAATGACGAGCCCGGAGAGGTCAGCGAAAGCTCCTTTGAACTGGGGCTTCTCACGGAAAATGACTGGACCGCAAGCTGGATCAGCGGGGATTACAGGCCGGATCCGAAGCGCCGCTATCCCGTCGACTGCTTTAAAAAGGAGTTTGCCGCCCGCGGGGAGATCAAAAAGGCTCGGCTTTATGCGACGGCTCGCGGCATCTACGATGTGACCGTCAACGGAGAGCGCATCGAGGATTTTATCCTTGCGCCGGGCTCGACGAACTACAACAAACGGATCCAGGTGCAGACGTACGACGTGACGAAGCACATCCGGGAAATGAACACCCTTGAACTGCGCCTTGCGGACGGCTGGTTCCGCGGAAGCCTCGCAGCCTACGGGGTGACCAATGTCTTCGGGACGGAGACCAGTCTCCTTGCCCAGCTTGAGATCACCTACGCCGACGGCCGGAGGGAGACGATCGGGACGGACGGCTCCTTTTGCTGGTCCGACGACGGCCCGATCCGCTTTGCGGACCTCAAGGACGGCGAGGTGTACAACGCCGCGATGAAGCCCTCCTATGCAGGCCGTGCCCGCGTCGTCAGGGCTCCGAAAAATGTGAAACTCTGCTCCTCCGACAATGTGCCCGTGACGGAACACGAGCGCTTTAAGCCGACGCTCCTTCCGGGAAATGTGCTGGACTTCGGCCAGAACATCGCCGGATATCTCGAATTCCGCGTCAAGGGGCAGAAGGGTCAGCGCATCAGGATCGTCTGCACGGAGCTCTACGATGAAAAAGAGCAGAGAGTGGTAGAAAACGCGCAGGAGACGAAGCCGGCCTCCGGCTGGACGCAGGCAAAGCTCATCAAAAAGCTCATGACGGATACGGTCAGCGGTGAGACGGTCGGAACACCGCTTCAGGAGATTATGTTCACCTGCTCGGGGGAGGAAGATCACTACAAGACGTCCTTTGCCGTCTTCGGGTTCCGCTACGCCGGGGTGATCGGAAATGTGCCGGTCGAGCCGGAGAATTATACGGCAATCGCGGTGTATTCTGACCTTGAGCAGACGGGGGATTTCATTTGCTCGGATGAGCGGGTCAATCAGCTGCTTACGAATACCAGGTGGAGCATGAAGGGCAATTTCCTCGATGTGCCGACGGACTGCCCGACCAGGGAGAGACTTGGCTGGACGGGGGATGCGCAGGTGTTTTTCAACACGGGGGCCTACCTCATGAACACCGCACCGTTCTTCCGGAAATGGATCCGGGACATGGAGGACGGGCAGTATAAGAACGGGCTCATCCCGGCAGTTCTGCCCTTAAACGGGGTTGAAATGATGTACAAGGCGACCGGTTCCTCCGTGGGCTGGGCGGATGCGGTCTATCTGGTGCCTTACCGCTTCTATAAGCGGTTCGGCGACAGGGAGATCCTGAAAAAGAGCTGGCCGATGATGGAGAAGTACGCGGATTACCTGCTTGCCCATCTTGAGAAGGACGGGCACTACGAGAAGGGCATCCATCTGGGCGAGTGGCTCGAGCCGGAGGAATTTAAGGACAAGGTCTACGGAAATAAGGCAAAGCACCCGGAGGAGTGCACCGCATATCTCTATCTTACGATGACGACGATGACTGAGATTGCCGGACTGCTGGGCAAAACGGCTGACGCTTATGCGGCCGCGGCGGAGCGGGCGAGGGAAGTTTATTTTCAGTATGCCCAGCTCGATACGGACCGGCAGGCGAAGCTCGTGCGGCCGCTGGCGCTGGGACTCCTTCAGGGCGAGGAGAAAAAGAAAGCCCAGGACCGGCTGGTCAGGGCTGTGGAGAACTTCAACTATCGGGTCGGCACGGGATTTCTGTCCACGCCGTTCCTGCTCGGGACTCTGACCGAGGCGGGAGAGATCGAGACGGCCTACAGGCTGCTCTTAAATACAGAGAAGCCGGGCTGGCTCTATGAGGTCCTTAAAGGTGCGACCACGGTCTGGGAGACCTGGGAGGGCTACACCGGGCGCGGCGGCGACGGGAGCCTCAATCACTATTCGCCGGGCGCGGTGTGCCAGTGGCTGTTTGACTCCTGCGCGGGGATCCGCGTGGAGGGGGAGAGACATTTTGTGATCGAGCCGATGCCGGGCGGAACGCTGAACTTTGCCGAGGCGGGGTATAAGAGCCTCTACGGCGAGGTGAGGAGCCGGTGGGAGAGGACACCGGAGGGGATTGCGTATACGATCACGGTTCCGGCCAACTGCACGGCGGAGATAAGGCTGCCGGGGAGAGAGGCGGAGAGCGTTGCGGCGGGGACCTATGTGAGGTGAGGGCCTGGGACGGTTCTCAGATTCTCCGGGGACGGTTCTTGAGAATCGCTTCTTTTAGAAGCGATTTTCTGAGAACCGTCCCGGAGAACCAAGAACCGTCCCCATCCGCGAAATCACTCCACCGTCACCGACTTCGCGAGGTTCTTCGGCTTGTCGATGTCGCAGCCGTTCTCCTTCGCGACGTGGTAGGCGAGGAGCTGGAGCGGAACGATCTCGGTGACCGCCGAGAACAGCGGGTCCGTGTCCGGGATGAACAGGAGGTCGTCGGCGACCGATATAATCTTCTGGTTGGAGCGGAAGGTCAGCGCGAGGACCTCCGCTCCTCTTGATTTCACCTCGACGATGTTGGAGAGGGTCTTCCCCATGATCGCCGGGTTGCAGCAGAGCGCGATGACGGGCGTGTGCTCCTCGATGAGCGCGATCGTCCCGTGCTTGAGCTCGCCCGCGGCGTAAGCCTCCGAGTGGAGGTAGGAGATCTCCTTCATCTTGAGGGCTCCCTCGAGGGAGACCGCGTAGTCGGTATTCCGGCCGATGAAGAAGAGGGCCTTACTCGCGTGGTACTTCTTCGCGAGGTCCGGGATCGCGGCATTAAGGTCAATCGTCTGCTGGATCCGCCGCGGCAGAAGCTGGAGGTCTTTCACGAGGGTTTTGTATTCATTTTCAAGAAGGCCGAGCTTGTCGCCGATGTAGACCGCGAGAAGATAGAGGACCGAGACCTGAGTCGTGTAGCCCTTGGTGGTCGCGACCGCGATCTCCGGGCCGGCCCATGTGTAGACCGTGTTGTCCGCGAGCTTCGCGACCGTGCTGCCGACCACGTTCACGACCGCGAGGGTGCGGGCGCCGCGGGCTTTGCACTCTTTGAGCGCCGCGATCGTGTCGGCGGTCTCGCCGGACTGGGAGATCACGATGAGGAGCGTGTGCTCATCGATCAGCGGGTCGCTGTAGCGGAGCTCGCTCGCGAGCTCTAAAACGACCGGGATGTGGGTGAGCCTCTCGAGCGCGTATCTGGCCGCGCAGCCCGCGTAGTAGGCAGAGCCGCAGGCGGTGATGACGATCTGGCGGATCTCACGAAGCTCCTCCGCGGTCAGGGTCAGCTCGTCAAATACAACCCGCCCGTCCCTGATGCGGGGAGCGATCGTCGCCTTGACGGCACCGGGCTGCTCCATGATCTCCTTCATCATGAAATGCTCATAGCCGCCCTTCTCAGCCGCCTGGACGTTCCAGGAGATGCGGCTGATTTTTTTGTCGATATCCTGGTTCAGACAGTCGAAAATGCGGACCGAGTCCCCCGTCAGCTCGGCAAACTCGCCGTCCTCGAGGTAGATGACGTTTCTCGTGTGGGCGACCAGAGCGGTGACGTCCGAGGCAAAGAAATTCTCGTGGAGGCCGACCCCTAAGATGAGCGGGCTGGCTTCCCGGACGGCGTACATTTTCCCGGGCTCGTCGGCGCAGATGACGCCGAGGGCGTAGGAGCCCTGGAGCCGGTTCGTGGTCTTGACCAGAGCCTCGTGCATGTCGCCCTTGTAGTAGAGCTCGATTAAGTGGACGATGACCTCGGTGTCGGTCTCGCTCTCAAAGTGATACCCGTCGCGGATGAGCTCCTCGCGGAGGGTCAGGTAATTCTCGATGATCCCGTTGTGGACGACCGCAAAGCGGCCGTCGTTCGAGAGGTGAGGATGGGCGTTCTCCTCGGTCGGAGCCCCGTGGGTCGCCCAGCGCGTGTGACCGATCCCGGTCACGCCCGGCACGTCGGCCCCGTCGTGGGTCTTTGCGCACAGGTTCGCGATACGGCCGGTGACCTTGCTGACCGAGATCTTCGATCTGTCCATGACCGCGATGCCGGCCGAGTCATAGCCGCGGTACTCCAGTTTCTTTAAGCCGTCAAGTAAGATGGGGGCGGCGCCCTGCACGCCCGTGAATCCGACGATTCCGCACATAGTAAACTCCTTTGAAAATAAAAAAGGCGTCTCTGAGCCTATTGCTCAAAGACGCCGTTGCCTTCACTGAAAATGAATTTTACAGCAAATTATTTAATTTGTCAACCGCGGAAGGCGGATTTTATGTCCCGCTCGCCCCGTAGTTCGCAAGAACCCGGGCCGAAGGATCGTCCACGTTGCACCCCTCCCACGCACGGTTGGGCATCCAGAAGTCTGTGATCATCTCCGCCTGGCCGGGATAGTATCTCTCGAAAATCTCCCGGTAGAGCAGGGACTCCTTCGTGAAGGGCCGGGCGTGGGTGTATTTTTGGCGGAGCGTCTCGAACTCCTCGTCGGTGTAGACCCTGGCGGCGTACTCCTTCAGGTAATCCACCATCGAGTGGCCGACCGCGTCGGAAAATGCTGCCTTCTCGCGCCAGAGAATACTGTCGGGGAGGATCCCCAGACCGTCGAAGGCGTGGCGGAGGAGGTATTTTCCTTTTCCGTAGGTGTTGAGCTTCATTTCCGGGTCGAGGGCCATGACATATTTCACAAAATCAAGATCCCCGAAGGGCACCCGGGCCTCGAGCGAGTTGACCGAGATGCAGCGGTCCGCGCGGAGCACATCGTACATGTGGAGCTCCCGGACCCGCTTCTCGGCCTCGGCCTGGAAGGCTTCCGCGGAGGGAGCGAAATCGGTGTACTTGTAGCCGAAGAGCTCGTCCGAGATCTCGCCGGTCAGGAGCACGCGGATGTCGGTCGTCTCGTGGATCGCCTTGCAGACGAGGTACATGCCCATGGAAGCCCGGATCGTGGTGATGTCGAAGGTCCCGAGGAGCCTGATGAGCTCGGGAAGCGTCGCGATGACTTCCTCCGGGGTCATGTAGACCTCCGTGTGGTCGGCACCGATGAAGTCGGCGGCCTCCCGGGCGTATTTAAGGTCGATCGCGTCCTCGCTCATGCCGATCGCGAAGGTTTTGATCGGAGTCTCGCTCTCGCGGGCGGCGATCGCGCAGACGAGGGAGGAGTCGAGGCCTCCGGAGAGGAGGAAGCCGACCTTCGCGTCGGCTATGAGACGCTTTCTGACGCCGGCTATGAGCTTTTCCCGAATCCTGCCGCAGGCTGTTTCAAGGTCATCGTGACATACGATATCCGCATGGGAGATGTCAGTATAGGGGATAAAGTATCCGCTCTTATAGTAGTGGCCGGGCGGGAAGGGCCTGATGCGGCTGCTAAGACCGACCAGGTTCTTCGGCTCGCTGGCGAAGATAATTCCGCCTTTCCCGTCGTACCCGTAGTAGAGCGGCCGGATCCCGATCGGATCGCGGGCGGCTATGAACTCCTTTGTCCTTCCGTCAAAGAGGATCAGGGCAAATTCAGCGTCGAGCATCGAGAACATGCGGGTCCCGTACTCGAACCAGAGCGGGAGAATGATCTCGCAGTCGCTGCCGCTCTTAAAAGCATAGCCTTTTTCTTTCAGGGCCTCCCGCTGCGCCTCGAAGCCGTAGAGCTCGCCGTTGCAGACGACATAGCTTCCGTCCAGCTCGAAGGGCTGCATGCCAGCGCAGGTAAGTCCCATGATCGCGAGGCGGTGGAAGCCCATGAGGCCGCAGCCTGTATCGATGATGCGGCTTTTGTCGGGGCCGCGCGAGACCGTTTCGTCAAAACCTTTTTGAAATTCTGTGAGGTCGGCGGATTCGCCGCACCAGGTCATTATCGAGCACATTGCATACGCCTTTCATTTTCCTTATTCGACATCCTGAAGCGCGTCGTAGCCTTCCTCGCCGGTGCGGACCTTGACGACATTTTCCACGTCGTAGACGAAGATCTTGCCGTCCCCGATGTGGCCGGTGTAGAGGACCTTCTTGGCGGTCTCGATCACATCGCGCACCGGGATGGCGGAGACGACGACGTCCATCTGCACCTTGGGCCGGAGGTCGGTCTCAACCGCGACGCCGCGGTAATATTCGGTGTGGCCCTTCTGCATGCCGTAGCCCATGACGTGGGAGACGGTCATGCCGGTGATGCCGAGCTTTGCCATCGCGCTCTTTAGGGCGAAAAGTTTCTCCTCCTTGAAAACGATCTCCACCTTGCTGAACTTGTGACCGTCGCTCGCAAAGACCGGCTCCTTCTTAACGGGGACCGCCTCCGCCGGCGGAGTTGTGCCGGTGACGACCGGAACCTGCTCGTTAGAGCTGTACTCGATGTACTTATCGACAGCCGGCACAAAGTCCGCATAGGCGCTCGGAAGTCCGTGTTCGCTGATATCGAGGCCGGAGAGCTCGTCGGCAGCTTCGGCCCGGAGAAAATCACATTTTTTAAGGATCAAGAAAAATGCAGACATCGTGACAGCCGCCCAGGCAGCAACGGCGACAAAGCCGAGAAGCTGGAGGCCGAGTTGCGAAAAGTCTCCCGTGTAGAGGAGGCCTTTCAGGCCTGCCGGTGCATCCGGGTTGGCTAAAAGTCCGACCGCGACGGTGCCCCAGATACCGTTTGCGCAGTGGACGCCGACCGCACCGACCGGATCGTCGATATGGAGCTTTAAGTCCAGTATCTCGACCACGACGTCGACCAGGATACCCGCGACGATGCCGACGATCGCGGCGCCGAGCGCGTCAAACGCATCGCACCCTGCGGTGACGGCGACGAGGCCGGCCAGGGAGGCGTTCAGGCACATGGAGACGTCCGGCTTTCCGTTTTTCACCCAGGTGTAGAGCATCGTCGTGCAGGTGGCAACCGAGGGGGCGATGGTGGTTGTGAGGAAAATGGAAGAGAGCTCCGAGGGTGAGGTCGCCGCCGCCCCGTTGAATCCGTACCAGCCGAGCCAGAGGATGAAGACGCCCAGGGCGCCCAGAGGGATCGAGTGGCCGGGAATCGCGTTGACTTTGGTCACTTTTCCGTCCGCATTCGTCACATATTTGCCGATGCGGGGGCCGAGAAGGGCCGCGCCGACCAGGGCGGCGATGCCGCCGACCATGTGGATCGCGCAGGAACCGGCGTAATCGTGGAAACCGAGCTGCGAAAGCCAGCCGCCGCCCCAGATCCAGTGCGCTTCGATTGGGTAGATGATGAGGCTGATGAAGCCCGAATAGACGCAGTAGGCGGAGAATTTTGTCCGCTCCGCCATGGCGCCGGAGACGATCGTGGCAGTCGTCGCGCAGAAGACCAGGTTGAAGACGAAGTAGCTTGCGTCCGTGAAGCCATCCGCAGGGGAGGCGATAAACTCCCTGAAATGAAGGAACAGGTCAAGATTGGGCCTGCCGATCAGGCCGAAAAACATATCTTCACCCATCATCAGCGTATAGCCGAGAAGTGAGAACACGACCGTGCCGATGCAGAAGTCCATGAGGTTCTTCATAATGATGTTGCCGGCATTCTTTGCGCGGGTGAAGCCGGTCTCCACCATGGCAAAACCAGCCTGCATCCAGAAGACAAGTGCGGCACCGATCAAAAACCAGAATTCGACAGTCATAATAATATACTCCTTTTTAAATATAAGAGGGACGGCTCCCGGGGACGAACTTTTTCCGGGGACGGTTCTAGGAAATCGCTTCTTAAAAGAATCGATTTTCCTTGAGAACCGTCCCGGAAACCGCCTGCCCCGGATAACGCCGCCCCGGGAAAATAAGAGAAGGCTTACTTAACCCCGAAGAGAAGATCCGAATAGGTCGGATACGGCCAGTAGCTCTTAGCCGTGAGCAGCTCCGCCTTGTCGCAGGGGACGCGGAGCTCGCCCATCGCCTGGAGCAGGGTGTCGCGGATCAGGGCAGATTCCTCAACGATATCTGCTGCCCCGCCGACCGTGAGGAGGGCTGCCTCCAGCTCGTCCGTCTTCCCGGCAATCTCATCGATGAGGCCGGTGAGGGTTCTCACGAGGCCGGTCTCATAGCGGCACGGAAGTTCCGGCGCGACCGCCTTCTTGGCGGCAACCGATCTCGCGGTGTCAGCCGCGAAAGCCTCGATGGCGGGGATAATCTGGGTCCGGGCCATGTCGACCATGGTGTTGGCCTCAATCACGACGCTCTTGCAGTAGTTCTCGAGCATGATGTCGCGGCGGGACCGCATCTCCTCGATCGTGAAGACGCCGAGGGAGGTGAGCATTTTTACATTTTTCTCATCGAGCAGGTGGGGCATGCAGTCGGCGGTCGTACGGTAGTTGAGAAGACCGCGCTCCTCGGTGGCTTCCCGGATCCAGGCATCGTCGTAGCCGTTGCCGTTGAAGATGATCCGCTTGTGGTCCCTGATGGTCTTCCGGATCATCTCGTGCAGGGCAGTCTTGAAATCCTCGGCCTTCTCGAGGCGGTCGGCGTAGATCCGGAGGCTCTCCGCCACGGCTGCGTTCAGCATGATGTTGGCGCAGGCGATGGAGTTGGAGGAGCCGAGCATGCGGAATTCGAATTTATTTCCCGTAAATGCGAACGGGGAGGTCCTGTTGCGGTCCGTCGTATCCCTGTTGAACTTGGGCAGGACGTCGACGCCGAGCTTCATCTGGGTCTTCTTCGTGCCCTCGTAGGGGATGTCCTTCTCGATCGCCTCGAGGACGGCGTTCAGCTCGTCGCCGAGGAAGATGGAGATGACGGCCGGCGGCGCCTCGTTCGCACCGAGACGGTGGTCGTTGCCCGCGGTCGCGACGGAGAGGCGGAGCAGATCCTGGTAATCGTCGACGGCCTTGATGACGGCGCATAAGAAGAGCAGGAACTGGGCATTTTCATAGGGAGTCGCGCCCGGGGAGAGCAGGTTCTGGCCGCTGTCCGTCGCGATGGACCAGTTGTTGTGCTTGCCGGAGCCGTTGACGCCCGCGAACGGCTTCTCGTGGAGCAGGCAGACCAGGCCGTGTTTTGCGGCGACCTTCTGCATGATCTCCATGGTCAGCTGGTTGTGGTCGGTGGCGATGTTGGTGGTGGAATAGATCGGGGCGAGCTCGTGCTGGGCCGGCGCGACCTCGTTGTGCTCGGTCTTGGCGAGGATGCCGAGCTTCCAGAGCTCGTCATTTAAGTCCGCCATGTAGGCCTGGACGCCCGGCTTGATCACGCCGAAGTAGTGGTCGTCCAGCTCCTGGCCCTTGGGCGGCTTTGCGCCAAAGAGGGTGCGGCCGGTGAAGCGGAGGTCGGGGCGCTTGTCGTACATTTCCTTTGTGATGAGGAAATACTCCTGCTCGGGGCCGACCGAGGACACGACGCGCTTTGCGGTGTTATTTCCGAAAAGGCGCAGGATGCGGAGGGCTTCCCTGCTCAGAACTTCCATGGAGCGGAGAAGGGGCGTCTTCTTGTCGAGCGCGGGGCCGCCGTAGGAGCAGAAGGCGGTCGGGATACAGAGGGACTTATCCTTGATAAAGGCGTAGGAGGTCGGATCCCAGGCCGTGTAGCCTCTGGCCTCGAAGGTGGCGCGGAGGCCGCCCGAGGGGAAGGAGGAGGCGTCCGGCTCGCCCTTGATGAGCTCCTTGCCGGAGAACTCCATGATGACACTGCCGTCCGGCGACGGGGTGATGAAGCTGTCGTGCTTCTCGGCCGTGATGCCGGTGAGCGGCTGGAACCAGTGGGTGAAATGTGTCGCGCCGTGGGACACGGCCCAGTCCTTCATCGCCTGGGCGACGGCGTTCGCGACGCCGATGTCGAGCTCGCGGCCCTCGTCGATGGTCTTTCGGAGGGATGCGTAGACGTCGGCCGGGAGGGTTGAGCGCATGACGCGGTCATCAAATACGAGGCTTCCAAAATATTCCGGTACGGTACTCATTTTCATAATCTCCTTTTAAAAAAATTAAAGGCAGCGATCCCTTTCGTGGCGGAAACACAAAAGACATCGTTGCCTTTATATTTGATTACCATAAAAAAGAAAAAGCGCCTTCGAGCTCTTCGCTCAAAGACGCCGTTGCCTTTTATGGTTTGGAATTTTACAGCAAAAAATTTAAATTGTCAACCGCTTTTTACATAAACTTTTTAAAAGATTCTCACAACGGGAGCTTCCTTCCCTCTTTTTTCCACTCGAGGAACTCCGCCGTCGCGGTGAAGATCACGTCGCCCGAGGAATTGAGGGCGGTCTCGAGGGAGTCCTGAATGACGCTCACGATAAAGCCCACGCCGACGATCTGCATCGCGATATCATTGGAAATGCCGAAGAGCGAGCAGGCAAGCGGAACCAGAAGGAGCGAGCCGCCGGCGACGCCGGAAGCGCCGCAGGCCGAGAAGGTCGCGACGATGCTGAGGAGCAGCGCGACCAGCAGGGAGACCTCGGCTCCGACCGTGTTGGCGGCGGTCAGCGCAAAGGTGGTGATGACCGCTGCGGCTCCGTCCATGTTGATGGTGGCGCCGAGCGGGATCGAGACCGAGTACATATCCTCGTCGAGGCCGAGCTTTTTGCAGAGCTCCAGGTTGACCGGGATGTTGGCGGCCGAGCTCCTGGTGAAGAAGGCGGTGATGCCGCTCTGGCGGATGCAGGTCAGGATCAGCGGGAACGGATTGTGCCGGAGCGTGATCCCGACGATCAGCGGGTTGACGACGAAGGCGACGAGCAGCATGGAGACGACCAGCACGAGCACCAGCTCGCCGTAGGTGGTGAAGATCTCGAGGCCGCTCGTGGAGACGGAGTCGTAGACGAGGCCCATGATACCGAAGGGGGCGCAGCTGATGACCCAGCGGACGACCAGGGAGGCCGCGTCCGCGAAGTTCTGCATGGTCTGCTTGGTGTGCTCATAGGCTTCCTTTAACGCCAGTCCGAAAATCACGGCCCAGAAGAGAATGCCGATATAGTTGGCGTCGATGAGAGCTTTCACCGGGTTTGCGATGATGCTGGTGAGGAGGTTCATGATGACCTCATTCATGCCGCCGGGCGCCGTGTAGCCCTCCGCGACATCGATGTTGGCCAGCGTCAGGGAGACCGGATGAATGAAATTGACCATAACTGCGACGATGGCCGCGCAGAGCGTGCTGAAGAGATAGAGGAAGATGACGGTCCTGAACTTGGCCATGTTGCCGCCCTTCGCACTTGCGATGGAGGAAGAGACGAGCAGGAAGACCAGGACGGGCGCGATGCCCTTAAGGGCGCCGACGAAGAGGGAGCCCAGAAGACTGATCCATGCAAGGCCGGGCACGGTGAGCCCCAAAATGACGCCGACCGCGAGACCGACACAGATTCGTATGATGAGACTGAGAGAATTCCATTTTTTGATAAGCTGCATAAATGCCTCCTTAAGAATTGTATTTTTCGGTAGAATACAACAGGATACAGAATACCATTAAAATGGTGTCCATGTCCAGCAATAAAAGGGCGGAAGGAGCATTTGGCGGAACAAAAGCAGAAAAATTTCCTGTTGACAAACATATTTATAAAGATTATTATGTTTCGAAGAGGCAACGGAGTCTCTAATGTATGAAGGCATTAGAGGCTCCGCTGCCTTTTTGTTTGGAAAAACGGCGGGCCTCGGAAGGAGGTAAGGTATGAGACAGGGACTTTCATTGTTGAGAGAGCATGATGCCTGCGGCATTGGAGCGGTCGTCAAGATCGACGGCATTCCGGAGTATTCGGTCTTGGACGATGCGCTGGCGATCGTGGAGAAGCTGGAGCACCGGGCCGGAAAGGACGCGAGCGGAACGGTCGGTGACGGCGTCGGGATCCTGGTCGGGATTGCGCATTCATTTTTTAAGAAGGCCGCGAAAGAAGCGGGCCTTTCGATCGGCGGAGCCGGCGAGTACGGGATCGGCATGTTCTTTCTGCCGGAGGACCGCCTGAAACGCACATTTGCAAAGAGGCTCTTTGAGGTGATCGCCGCCAAGGAGGGCATCTCCGTGCTCGGCTGGAGAAAGGTGCCCGTCCACCCGGAGATCCTGGGCGACCGCGCAAGGGACTGCATGCCGGCGATCCGCCAGTGCTTCCTTAAGAAACCCGAAGGCTGTGAGAAGGGGATCGAGTTCGACAGAAAGCTGTATGTCGTGCGCCGCGAGTTCGAGCAGAGCTCCGAGGACACCTATGTGTGCTCCCTGTCGTCGCGGACGATCGTCTACAAGGGCATGTTCCTGGTCGGCCAGCTCCGCCGGTTCTACGAGGACCTTCAGAGCCGAGACTACAGGACGGCGATCGCTATGGTCCACTCACGGTTTTCGACCAACACGCTGCCCAGCTGGGAGAGGGCTCATCCGTACCGTTTTATCGCCCACAACGGGGAAATAAACACCATACGGGGTAACTACGACCGCATGCTGGCCCGGGAGGAGACCATGCACTCGCCGCTTCTTAACGAGGAGAAGGACAAGATCTATCCGGTCATAGCGGGGAGCGGGTCCGATTCGGCCATGCTCGACAATACGCTGGAGTTCCTCTACATGAACGGCATGGAGCTGCCGCTTGCGATGATGACCCTGATCCCGGAGCCCTGGAAGAACAACCGGTTCATGAGCGAGACCAGAAAGGATTTTTACCACTACTATGCAACCATGATGGAGCCGTGGGACGGGCCGGCCGCCATCCTCTTTACGGACGGCGAGCTGTTCGGGGCGACGCTGGACCGTAACGGTTTACGTCCGTCCAGATACTATATAACAGACGACAACCGTCTCATTCTCTCCTCCGAGGTGGGCGTCCTTGACATCGCCCCGGAGCAAATTGTCAGAAAATCAAGGCTCATGCCCGGAAGAATGCTGCTCGTCGACACGAAGAGGAAACGCATCATCTCGGATGAGGAGTGCAAGGAGTATTATGCCTCCGCGCATCCTTATGGGGAGTGGATCGACGCCAATCTGGTGCATTTAAAGGATCTCGCGATTCCGAACCGCCAGGTGCCGGTCCACACCCAGGAAGAACGCGACCGCCTCTACAAGGTCTTCGGCTACAGCTATGAGGAGGTGCGGACATACATCCTTGAGGCCGCGGCAAACGGTGCGGAGCCTACCGTTTCCATGGGTCACGACGTCCCGCTGGCATCGCTCTCGGACTCCTATCCGCTCCTCTACCGCTTCTTCCAGCAGCAGTTCGCTCAGGTCACGAACCCGCCGATCGACTCCCTCCGGGAGAAGATCGTCACGGACACGACCGTCTACATCGGCTCCGACGGAGACCTTCTCCACGCGGAGAGCGGCAACTGTACGGTTCTCGAGGTGAACAACCCGATCCTGACCGGCGTCGATATGCTGAAAATACGATCCATGAAGCGGAGCGGCTTCAAAAATGAAACCGTCTCGCTCCTCTACTATAAGCACACCTCCCTCGCGAAGGCGGTCGAACACCTGTATCTTGCGGTCGACCGGGCCGTGGCCGGCGGGGCCAACATCATCATCCTCTCGGATCGCGGCGTCGATGAGAACCATGTGCCGATCCCGGCACTGCTCGCGGTCTCGGCGGTGGAGCAGCACCTTGTCCGCACGCGGAAGAGGACCGCCGTCTCGCTGATCCTCGAGAGCGGCGAGGTGAGGGACGTTCACCAGGCGGCCTGCATCCTCGGATTCGGGGCCCGGGCGGTCAACCCCTATCTCGCCCACGAGTGCATCGAGGAGCTGATCACGCTGGGGCTTCTCGACAAGGATTCCCACACGGCGATCGACGATTACAACCGGGCGCTTCTTAACGGTGTCGTGAAGATTGCGGCCAAGATGGGGATCTCCACGATCCAGTCCTACCAGTCCGCGAGGATCTTCGAGGGGATCGGCCTCGCAAAGGAGGTGATCGACCTTTATTTTGCAGGCATGACCTGCCGTGTCGGCGGCATCGGCATCAGGGAGATTGAGGAGGGCATCGCCTACCGGCACGACCGTGCCTTCGATCCGATGGGGCTGCCGATTGATCCGGTCCTCGACAGCAGCGGCTTCCACAACCTAAGGAGCGGCGAGGGCAAGGAGGACCATCTCTACAGCCCGAAGACCATCGTGCTCCTGCAGCAGGCCTGCCGGACCGGAAATTATGACAAATTCAAGGAGTACAGCAGTCTGGTGGACGATTCGAATCACCCGCACACGCTGAGGGGGCTCCTCGACTTCGTGCCGGCGGGCGACCCGGTGGATATCTCTGAGGTTGAGCCGGTGGAGGAGATCGTGAAGCGCTTCCAGACGGGTGCCATGAGCTACGGTTCTCTCTCCGAGGAGGCCCACGAGACCATCGCGCTCGCGATGAACCGGCTGGGCGGCCGCTCCAACACCGGCGAGGGCGGCGAGGCCCGCGAGCGGTTCGGCACCGAGAAGAACAGCGCGGTGAAGCAGGTCGCCTCGGGCCGCTTCGGCGTGACGGAGGAGTACCTCCTGAGCGCGAAGGAGATCCAGATCAAGATGGCCCAGGGCGCAAAGCCCGGCGAGGGCGGCAATCTCCCGGCGAAGAAAGTCTATCCCTGGGTCGCAAAGACCCGGTGCTCGACGCCGGGCGTGCAGCTCATTTCGCCGCCGCCCCACCACGATATCTACTCCATCGAGGACCTGGCCCAGCTCATCTACGATCTTAAAAATGCAAACCGCGCGGCCCGCATCTCCGTCAAGCTGGTCTCGGAAGCCGGCGTCGGAACGATCGCGTCGGGCGTCGCGAAGGCGGGGGCTCAGGTGGTTCTCATTTCCGGCTATGACGGCGGCACGGGAGCCGCTCCCTACAGCTCGGTCCACAACGCGGGCCTCCCCTGGGAGCTCGGCGTCGCGGAGACCCACCAGGCGCTCATCGAGAGCGGCCTCAGATCCCGGGTCAGAATCGAGACGGACGGCAAGCTCATGACCGGGCGGGATGTCGCGATTGCAGCGCTCCTCGGGGCGGAGGAGTACGGGTTTGCGACGGCGCCTCTTGTCTCGCTCGGCTGCATGATGATGCGGGTGTGCTCGAAGAACACATGCCCGGTCGGGATCGCGACCCAGAACGAGTGCCTCCGGGCCCGCTTTGCCGGCAAGCCGGAGCACCTAATGAATTTCATGACCTTCATCGCCTGTGAGCTCCGCGAGATCATGGCGTCCCTCGGCTTTAAGACCGTGGATGAGATGATAGGCCGCACGGACTGCCTCAAAAAGAGGGAGAGCTTCGCACAGCCGCATGCGCTGACGGTTTCATTTTCAGAGATACTGAAGCCGGGCTTTGCCCATGCGGAGGAGAACCGGTTTGATCCGAAAAAGAGCTTTGACTTCGGGCTCACAAAGACGCTCGATGAGCGCATTCTCCTGCCGTGGTTTGAGGAGTCCGTTAAAAGCGGAGAGGAGCGTTCGGAGATCTCGGTCCCGGTGAGCTCCACCGACCGGACCTTCGGGACGATCCTGGGCTCGGAGATCGTGAAACTGTACGGAGCCGGCGTGAAGGACCTTTCGGAAGACCGCTTCACGGTCAACTGCGAGGGCGGCGGTGGTCAGTCCTTCGGAGCCTTTATCCCACGCGGGCTGACCATCCGGCTCAGGGGGGACGCGAACGACGGGTTCGGCAAGGGGCTCTCGGGCGGCAAGCTTGTCGTGTGTCCGCCGGAAGGAAGCCGGTTTGAATCCTCCGAAAACATCATCATCGGCAACGTCGCCCTCTACGGCGCTACCTCGGGCAAAGCCTTCATCGCGGGTGTCGCCGGCGAGCGCTTTCTGGTCCGCAACTCGGGCGCAACGGCAGTCGCGGAGGGCTGCGGCGACCACGGGCTTGAGTACATGACCGGGGGCAGAGCGGTGATCCTCGGCAGCACGGGCAAGAACTTCGCGGCCGGCATGAGCGGCGGCATCGCCTATGTGCTGGACAAGGACCACAGCCTCTACAGAAGGGTCAACAAGGACATGGTCGAGCTCACGGAGGTCCGGGAGAAATATGATATCGCGGAGCTTAAAAGCATCCTTGCGGAGTACGTCCGGGAGACCGGGTCCGCGCGTGGACGGGCGATCCTGGACAACTTCGAGGAGGAGATCCTGCACTTTAAGAAGGTCGTGGCGCGGGACTACCAGAAGATGATCCGGGCCATCAGCCGGTACGAGGAGCAGGGGATCGACAGGGAAAAGGCGGAGCTCGAGGCCTTCAGAGAAATGACAGGCACGGCAGTCTGAAAAATGCCGGAAGTCGGGAGGTAATGCCATGGGTAAACAGACAGGCTTTCTTGAATACGAACGAATTGAAAATAAAGAAATCCCGGTGAGTGTCCGGATCAGGGGCTACGAGGAATTCCATGCTCAGTCGACCGAGGCGGTGAGAAGAAACCAGGGCGCCAGATGCATGAACTGCGGCGTTCCCTTCTGCCAGTCGGCCATGCAGCTTTCCGGCATGGTCGTCGGGTGTCCGCTCCACAACCTCATCCCGGAGTGGAACGACGCGATCTACCGCGGGGAGGACGCCCACGCGCTCGCGCGTCTCCTCAAGACCAACCGCTTTCCGGAGTTCACCGGGAGAGTGTGTCCGGCCCTCTGTGAGAAGGCCTGCATCTGCGGGCAGTACGACGACCCGGTCACGGTCAGGGACAACGAGCTCTTCCTCATCGAGAAGGGCTACGAGGAAGGATGGATGAAGGCAAAGCCGCCGGTCCGCGAGAGCGGAAAGAAGGTGGCGGTCGTCGGCAGCGGTCCCTCGGGCCTCTCATGCGCGGACGCCTTAAGGCGGCGCGGCCACGCGGTCACCGTCTACGAGCGGGAGGACCACATCGGCGGCCTTCTCATGTACGGGATCCCCAACATGAAGTTAGATAAGAGTGTGCTCGCCCGGAGACAGAAGCTGATGGAGGAGGAGGGGGTCATTTTCAAAACAGGCGTTGAGGTCGGCGGGAAAATGAAACCCGGAAAGCTCCTCAAGGAGTTTGACGCGGTGGTCCTCTGCTGCGGGTCCAAGCAGCCGAGAGCCCTTGCCGCGGAGGGAATCGATGGCGCGGAGGGCGTTTACTTCGCGGTGGATTTCCTCAAAGCGGCGACCAGAAATGTCCTCGGGATCGAGACGCTGCCGGAGACCATGGACGCGAAGGGAAGGAATGTCGTGGTCGTCGGCGGAGGCGACACCGGAAACGACTGCATAGGGACCGTGATCCGCATGGGCTGCGAGTCCGTGACCGCGCTTGAGATGATGCCGAAGCCGCCCCTTGAGCGGACGGAAAGCAACCCGTGGCCCGAGTGGCCGAAGACCCTTCGGACCGATTACGGGCATGCGGAGGCGATCGAACTCTTCGGGGCGGACCCGCGGGTCTTTAAGACCACGGTGAAAAAAGTGGGCACGAAGGACGGGCGGATCTCGGAGATCACGACCGTGGAGGTGAGCTTTGTGAACGGAAAGCTCACGGAGACCCCGGGGAGCGAAAAGGTCTTAAAATGCGACCTTCTCCTCATCGCGGCGGGCTTTATCGGGGCGGAGAAGCTCCTGCCCGAAGCCCTGGGTCTTCAGATGACGGGAAGAGGCGTCGTCGCGACGCCGGAAGGAAAATATGTCACCAGCATCCCGGGCGTCTTCGCCGCGGGCGACATGAGAAGGGGACAGAGTCTTGTAGTCTGGGCGCTCGCGGAAGGAAGGGCCTGCGCCGCGGAAGTGGATGAGTACCTGATGGGGTACAGAAACAGCTGACGGAGGAGCCATGTATTACACGAAAGAGGAAGTAAAGCAGTTTGTCGAGGAGGAGGACGTAAAGTTCATACGTCTTGCATTTTCGGATGTGTTCGGGAGGGCCAAAAACGTCTCCATCATGGCCCCCGAGCTCGACCGGGCCTTTCGGGAGGGCATCGCGGTGGATGCCTGGGCGGTCGCGGGGTTTGAAGGGTTCCCGACGTCGGATATTTTCCTGCACCCGGATCCGGACACGCTGGCGATCCTGCCCTGGCGGCCGGAGCACGGGCGGGTCGTCCGCATGTACTGCGACATCACCTGGCCGGACGGGACGCCGTTTGTGTGCGATCCGAGAGGTTTCTTACGGAATGCCGTGAAGGAGGCCGCGGAGAAAGGGTACACGTTCCGCTTCGGGACGGAGCAGGAGTTCTATCTCTTCCGGGACGACGGGGAAAATGAAGACCTGAAGATCCCCTACGACAAGGCCGGCTACATGGACATCGGGCCGGACGACAAGTGCGAAAATATCCGCCGGGAGATCTGCATGACGCTGGAGCAGATGGGCATCTATCCGGAGAGCTCCCACCACGAGGAGGGACCCGGGCAGAACGAGATCGATTTCCGGTACTGCGAGGCCCTGAAAGCCGCGGACGATGCGATGACCTTCCGGTCGGTCGTGCACGCGATCGCGAACCGGAACGGGGTGAAGGCGGATTTTGCGCCGAAGCCTCTTGCGGGCAGGCCAGGCAGCGGCATGCACATCAATTTCTCGGTGCGCGCCGGCGGGAAGGACATCTGCCTTGACCCGGTCGTCGCGGGGATCCTTAAGCATGTCCGTGAGATGTCTTTATTTTTAAACCCGGTAAAGGAATCCTACGAACGGCTCGGCGGACTCATGGCCCCGGGCTACATCACCTGGGCGAAGGAGAACCGATCGGCCCTCATCCGCATCCCGGCAGCCTTCGGGAAATATGAGCGCGGGGAGCTTCGCTCGCCGGACCCGATGGCGAACCCCTATCTCGCCTTCGGGCTCGTGATCTATGCGGGCCTTGCGGGGCTTGGCGAAAGGCTCACGCCGCCGGAGCCCATCGAGGGGAATCTCTACAGGAAGCAGGCAGATGAGCTTTCGGGCCTTAAGAGACTGCCGGGAACGCTTTCCGAGGCAGCTAAGGAGGCCCGGGAGAGCGCCTTTATCGGGGAGCATATGCCGGGAGAGCTTCTTTTGGCCTATCTTGAGAGAGGAAACTGAACACCCAAACGTAAGGAGCGGAAAATATGGCAACGCCCATACAAACCTACAGTGTGCTGCTGGTCTCGGCAGCCAGAAAAATAAATACCGCGCTTATGTCGTTTCTTCCCGGTGAGAGATTTGACCCGGTAACGGTGGTGGACACCGCGGCGAGAGCGAGGCGGACCATGGCGGAGAGGGATTATGATTTTATCATCATAAACGGGCCTCTTCCGGATGAGTTCGGCAGAAAGCTCGCGATCGACCTCTCCGGCGAGAGCGGCCGGGTGGTGCTTCTGCTGGTCAGGAGCGATGTGTACGAGGAGATCTGCATTGCGATGACGCCCCACGGGGTCCTCGTGGCCAGAAGGCCGATGGACACGGCCATGCTGGGGCAGCTCCTGAACATCATGTGCAGCGTCAGGGAGCGCCTCCGGGGCTTCACGAAGAAAAATCTGACGCTTGAGGAGAAGATGGAGGAGATCAGGCTCGTGAACAAGGCCAAGTGGGCCCTCATCGAATCCTGCCACATGACGGAGGAAGGCGCGCACCGCTATATACAGAAACAGGCGATGGACCAGTGCATCGGCAAGCGGGACGTCGCGAAGAATATTTTAAAGATTTACGGCTGACGGAGGGAACATGGCTAAGTACGTTTTTGTGACCGGAGGCGTCGTGTCCGGTCTCGGCAAGGGAATCACGGCGGCATCGCTGGGGCGGCTTCTTAAGATGCGGGGGCTTCGCGTGGCCTCCCAGAAGCTCGACCCCTACATGAATGTGGACCCGGGCACGATGAGCCCGTTCCAGCACGGGGAGGTCTTCGTGACGGATGACGGGGCGGAGACGGACCTCGATCTCGGGCACTACGAGCGGTTCATCGACGAAAACCTGACCCGCTACTCGAACCTGACGAGCGGAAAGGTCTACTGGAACGTCCTGAACCGGGAGCGCAAGGGCGAGTATCTCGGCCAGACGGTGCAGGTGATCCCGCATATCACGGACGAGATCAAGGATTTCATTTTCAAAGGGGCGGAAAGCTCCGGCGCGGACGTCCTCATCACGGAGATCGGGGGCACGGTCGGCGACATCGAGGGGCAGCCCTTTCTCGAAGCTATCCGCCAGGTCTCGCTGGAGGCAGGTCATGAGAACTGTCTCTTTATCCATGTCACGCTGGTTCCCTACCTTTCCGGCTCGAACGAGCACAAGTCAAAGCCAACCCAGCACTCGGTCAAGGAGCTGCAGTCGCTCGGGATCCACCCGGACATCATCGTAACGCGTGTGGACCGGCCGCTGGAGAAAAGCATCAAGGACAAAATCGCGCTCTTCTGCAATGTGAAGAAGGACTGCGTGATTGAAAATAAAACCCTGGACTGCCTCTATGAGGCCCCAATCATGCTGCACGAGAACGGGCTCGATACGGTGGTCTGCCGGGAGCTGGGGCTTTCCGGGGAGCTGACCGGCTACGCGGACTGGAAGGCCATGGTCGACCGCATCCACCACTTAAGGAAACATGTGAAGATCGCGATCGTCGGCAAGTATGTGGGGCTCCACGACTCCTACCTCTCCGTCCGGGAGGCCCTCTACCACGGCGGCTACGAAAATGACGCCGAGGTGGAAGTCCTATGGATCGACTCCGAGACGCTGACCCCGGACAACATCGGGGAGATCCTTAAGGAGGCGGACGGGATCCTGGTTCCGGGAGGTTTCGGCGTCCGGGGCATCGAGGGCATGATCCTGGCCTGCTCCTATGCGAGGGAGCACGATATCCCGTATTTCGGGATCTGCCTCGGCATGCAGGTCGCGGTGATCGAGTACGCGAGGAACGTGCTCGGCCTCTCCGATGCGAACAGCCGGGAGTTCGATAAGGAGAGCAAAAACTGCGTGATCGACCTCATGGAGGAGCAGACGAAGGTCCTGCTCAAGGGCGGGACCATGAGACTCGGGGCCTACCCCTGTGCGGTCACTCCGGGGAGCGCCCTCGAGAGAGCCTACGGGGCGCTTGCAATCTCGGAGCGCCACAGACACCGCTTTGAGTACAGCAATGCCTACCGCGAGGAGCTCATCGCCGCGGGGCTTCTCGTCGCCGGGACCTCCCCGGACGGGACGCTCGTCGAGGCGGTCGAGGCGGGCGGCCGGCGGTTCCACGTCGGAGTCCAGTTCCATCCGGAGTTTAAGTCGAGGCCGGATAAGGCGCATCCGCTGTTTAAGGAGTTTGTGAAGGAGTCGATCGGTGAGCATACATGAAGAGTGCGGGGTCTTCGGCATCGTTGGAAATGTAAATCCCGGCATCGCCCGGGAGGTCTACCACGGACTCTACGCCCTCCAGCACAGAGGGCAGGAGAGCTGCGGGATCGTGGTGAATGACGACGGGGTTTTCATTTCCCACAAGGACAGAGGGCTTGTCGGGGAGGTATTTTCGGAAAATGAACTGAGCGCCCTGCCCGGCGGCCGTATGGCGATCGGGCACGTTCGCTACGGGACGACAGGGGGCGGCAGCAGGAGCAACATACAGCCCATGGTGGTCGCTCACAAGAAGGGGAATCTCGCGCTGGCCCACAACGGAAACCTGACCAACGCGCTGGAGCTTCGGGACTATCTTGAGATGTCGGGGGCGATCTTTCACTCGACGAGCGACACGGAGACCATCTGCTACATGATCACGAGGGAGAGACTCAAGAGTTCGAGCATCGAGGAGGCGGTTCTCGGGGCGATGCGGTACTTTATGGGTGCCTACAGCCTTGTCATGATGTCCGCGACCAAGCTTATAGCGGTGCGGGATCCGATGGGGTTTCGGCCGCTCTGCTACGGAAAAAGGCCGGACGGGAGCTTTGCCGCAGCCTCGGAGAGCTGTGCGCTCGATGCGGTGGGGGCCACATTTGTGCGGGACCTTCTGCCGGGGGAGATGCTGGTATTTTCCGCGGACGATCCGGGGAGCGAGCCGGTTTCCTACAGAGTGTACTGTGGGGGGAAGGCAAGTCCGTGCATATTTGAGTATATCTATTTTGCGAGGCCGGATTCGGTGATCGACGGGATCTCCGTGCACGAGACCCGCGTGAGGGCCGGCAGGATCCTGGCGAGGGAGTTTCCGGCGAATGCGGATGTGGTCGTCGGGGTTCCGGATTCCGGGCTCGACGCGGCTATCGGGTACGCGGCGGAGAGCGGGATCCCCTACGAGATCGGGCTTGTGAAAAATAAATACGTCGGGCGAAGCTTCATCGCCCCGTCTCAGGGCGAGCGGTCCGACACGGTCCGGATAAAGCTGAGCCCGGTGCGGAGCGTGCTCGCGGGAAAAAGCGTGGTCCTGATCGACGATTCAATCGTGCGGGGGACGACCAGCCGGCGGATCATCGACCTGATCAGGGAGGCCGGCGCGCGGGAGATCCACCTGAGAGTCTCCGCACCGCCGTTCCGCCATCCCTGTTATTACGGGGTCGATATCGATTCGGAGGAGCATCTCATCGCGAGCAGGCACTCCGCGGAGGAGATTGCGGAACTCATCGGGGCGGATTCCCTCGGATTTCTTCCGATGGAGAGTCTTACCGAGATGAGCGGGTGCGTATCTTACTGCAGCGCCTGCTTTGACGGGGAGTATCCGGGCGGGGTACCCGCGGATCCGAGGAAGGACCGGTTTGAGCGGAGGCTGTCGGAGGTTACAACATGATCTGGAAGGGAAAAGAACGAAAACTAATCCTCTCCTCGGGGAGTGAATACATAGGATACGGGTTCGGTGCGGATGAGGGGAACCGTGTCGCGGAGCTGGTCTTCAACACCTCCCCGGTCGGCTATCAGGAGATCCTCTCGGACCCGTCCTACACGGACCAGTTCGTCGTCATGGCCTACCCGCTCATCGGGAACTATGGGATCAACGACGATGATTTCGAGACTCTGATCCCGACCATCGGCGGCTTTGTCGTGAGGGACTACAATGACATGCCCTCGAATTTCAGGAGCAGGCGGACGCTCGGGGAGACCATGCGGGAGCTCGGGATCCCGGGGATCACCGGGGTCGACACGAGGGAGATCGTACGGAAGATCAGACGCGAGGGCACTATGAAAGCCCTGCTCACAGATGCGGAAATGTCTCTCTCCGAGGGACTGGAGATTCTTGGGGAGACGAATATTCCGCACGATGCGGTGTCCCGGGTGAGCCGGGCGCATCGGGAGAATTTTATTTCCATGAATGCGAAATATCATATTGCGGCCGTCGATTTCGGAATGAAGGAAAACATCATCCGCTCATTTCTTGCGCGGGGCGTAAGCGTGACAGTGTTTCCGTGGAACGTATCTGCGGAGGAGGTCATGAGCGTGCGGCCGGACGGGATCTTCCTCTCCAACGGGCCGGGCGACCCAGAGGATGTCCCGGAGGGAGCCGAACTGGTGAGGCGCATGCGCGGGCGATGCCCGATCTTCGGGATCTGCCTCGGCCATCAGATCATCTCGCTCGCCTGCGGCGGCGCGACCTATAAGCTGAAATTCGGTCACAGGGGCGGCAACCATCCGGTGCGGGACCTTCGGACCGGGAAAATCGAGATCACATCCCAGAACCACTCCTACGCGGTCGACGAGAAGTCTCTTGCGGGGACCGGGCTCATGGTGACGCACCGAAACATTCTGGATGGGACTGTCGAGGGGGTCGCGTGCGAAAAGGATCGGATCTTCAGCGTGCAGTACCACCCGGAGAGCTCGCCGGGGCCCCACGATGCCGCGCATTTGTTTGACGAGTTTCTCTCACTGATGCGGAAATGAACGTGAAGAGCATACCTGAAAGGAAGAAAAGATGCCCGGAAGGAAAGATATAAGGAAAATACTGGTGATCGGCTCCGGCCCCATTGTCATCGGACAGGCGGCGGAGTTTGACTATGCGGGGACCCAGGCCTGCCTGGCGCTCAGAGAGGAAGGGTATGAGGTCGTTTTGTGCAACTCGAACCCCGCTACGATCATGACGGACAGGTCTGTCGCCGACAGGGTCTACATGGAGCCGCTGACGCTGGAATTCGTCGCGCGTGTCATCCGAACCGAGCGGCCGGACGCGATCCTGCCGGGAATCGGGGGTCAGACCGGTCTCAACCTGGCTATGCAGCTCGAGAAGAAGGGAATCCTCAAAGAGTGCGGCTGCGAGCTTCTGGGCACGGATTCGGCCAGCATCGAGATGGCGGAGGATCGGGAGAAATTCCGCGACCTCTGCGTGCGATTGGGGGAGCCTGTGCTGCCCTCGATCGTGGTGCATTCTCTCTCCGAGGGGCTGAAGGCGGCGGAGGAGATCGGGTACCCGGTGGTTCTCCGGCCGGCGTTCACGCTCGGCGGCACCGGCGGAGGTTTCGCGGACAACGAGGGAGAACTTGAGGAGCTCCTGGCAGCGGGACTCGATCTCTCGCCGGTGGGCGAGGTCCTCGTGGAGAAGAGTGTGAGGGGCTATAAGGAGATCGAGTACGAGGTGATCCGGGACGCGAATGACACCGCCATCACCGTCTGCAACATGGAAAATCTGGACCCGGTCGGAATCCACACCGGGGACTCGATCGTGGTGTGCCCATCCCAGACGCTGACGGACAGGGAGTACCACATGCTGCGGGACAGCGCCTTGAAACTCATCCGGGCGCTTGGCGTCGAGGGAGGCTGCAACGTGCAGTTTGCGCTGGATCCGAAATCATTTCGGTATTATCTCATCGAGGTGAACCCCAGAGTTTCGAGGTCCTCGGCGCTGGCCTCCAAGGCCTCCGGCTACCCGATCGCGCGGGTCTCGGCCAAGATCGGCGTCGGCTTTACGCTGGACGAGATTCCGCTTGCAAACACGCCGGCCTCATTTGAGCCGGCCCTCGATTACGTTGTGACGAAGATGGCGCGGTTTCCGTTTGACAAATTTACGGACGCGGATCAGACGCTGGGCACCCAGATGAAGGCGACCGGCGAGACCATGAGTGTCGGGAGGACCTTTGAGGAGAGTCTCCTTAAGGCCGTGCGGTCGCTCGAGAGCGGGACGATCCACCTGCATCTTGCGAAATTCGATGAGGAGAGCGATGAGAATCTCCGGGAGCACGCAAGGAGAGGCTCAGCGGAGAGGATCTACGCGGTGGCGGAGCTCCTTCGCCGCGGGATAGATCCGGGGGAGATCGCGGCCCTCACGGGGATCGACCTCTTTTTCCTTGACAAGATCGGAAATATCATAGAGGAGGAGCGGGCTCTTAGCGCATTAAGAGGTGACGCCGGCGAGCTTCGGCGCGCGAAACGGATGGGATTTTCGGACGCCGCGATTGCGGACCTCTGGGGGATGAGCGAGGAGGATATATATGCGCTTCGGAAGGCGGAGGACATTTTTCCTGTATACAAGATGATCGACACCTGCGCGTCGGAGTTTGAGAGCTACGTGCCGTATTTCTATTCGACCTACGAGGGGGAAAATGAATCCCTCGTCAAATCCGGCCCCAAAGTCATCGTGCTGGGGGCAGGCCCGATCCGGATCGGGCAGGGCGTCGAGTTTGACTATTCGACGGTGCACGCGGTGCAGACGATCCGGGACGCGGGCTATGAGGCGATTGTGATCAACAACAACCCGGAGACCGTATCGACGGATTATACGACGGCAAACAAGCTCTATTTTGAGCCACTGTGCGTCGAGGATGTGATGAACATCATCGAGCTGGAGAAGCCGGACGGGGTCATCGCAACCCTGGGCGGCCAGACCGCGGTGAACCTGGCGGAGCCGCTGGCCGCCCGGGGCGTCCGGCTCATCGGGACCGACTGCGAGGCGATCCGCCGCGCGGAGGACCGCGATCTCTTTGAGAAGCTTCTTGTGAGGCTTGGAATTCCGGAACCGGTCGGCACCGCGGTGACCGATATCGAGGAGGGAATCGCCGCGGCGGCCGCCATTGGGTATCCGGTGCTGGTGCGCCCGAGCTTCGTTCTGGGCGGCCGCGCGATGCAGATCGTCTCGAAGGAGAAGGAGCTTCGCCACTACCTCAGGACGGCAGTCGAGATCGACGAGGACAGACCGGTGCTCGTGGACCGCTACATCAGCGGGAAGGAGCTCGAGGTGGATGCGGTCTCGGACGGGGAGGAGGTTTTCATTCCCGGGATCATGGAGCTGGTCGAGCGGACCGGCGTCCACTCCGGGGACTCCATCAGCGTGTACCCGACGTTCAGCGTCTCGGAGCGGGTGCTTGAGAAGATCCGCGATTACACAAGGCGGCTGGGGCTTGGAATCGGCATAAAGGGGCTCTTCAACATCCAGTTCATCGTGGATAAGAATGAGGAGGTTTACATAATTGAGGTGAACCCGCGCTCGTCCCGGACGGTTCCGTTCCTCTCCAAGGCAACCGGGTTTGCGCTGCCGGACATGGCGGCGAGGGTGAGCCTCGGGATGTCGCTGAAGGACCAGGGCATCACGGATCTCACACCCGCGCCGGGCGGGAAATGGTTTGTGAAGGTGCCGGTGTTTTCATTTTCAAAGCTTGCGGGGATGGACGCCTACCTCTCGCCGGAGATGAAATCCACCGGGGAGGCTATCGGATGCGACATGAAGCTTCCCAGGGCGATGTACAAGGCGCTCATCGCCTCGGGGATTCGGATACAGAATTACGGGACGGTCATTTTCACGCTGGCAGACGAGGACAAGGAGGAGGCGCTGCCTCTCGCAAGGCGTTTCTATGATCTGGGCTTCAACATCGAGGCGACCACCATGACCGCGGAGTACATGCGGGAGCATGGGCTCAGGACGAGGCTGCTTCGGAAGCCGAGCGAGGGCAGCAGCGAGATCCTGGACTCGATCCGGGCGGGGTACGTGAGCTACGTGGTGAACACGCGCGCGATCCTCTCCGGGGTCCACTATGAGGACGGGGTGGCGATCCGGCGGTGCGCGAGCGAGCACAGGGTCACGATGTTCACCTCGCTGGACACGGTGCGGGTGCTTCTTGACGTGCTGGAGGAGATGACGATTGGAGTGAGTGCGATTTGAGGGACGGCCTTGGGTTTTTCGCGTGTCAAAAGGGGGAAAAGCCATGCCGGAGGTCTCGGAAGGCTCCCACATGGCAGAAATCTTGCTTGTTGGGGCCCTCAGGCGGTTGAGATTCAATGCAGGGGACTGTTGAAGGCTCCGGCAATGCAGAAATCTTGCTAAGAGTGGCGTTTAGGCGGCTGAAATTCAATGCAGGGGACTGGTGAAGGTTCCGGCAATGCAGAAATCTCGTCAAAGTCCGTTCTTGGGCGGGGAAAGCGCCATGCAGGGAGCTTCGTGAGTCGTCGGCATGGCAAACGCCTAGGCGTGGCGATTTTTTAATGCAAAGCATTGAATTTTCAATCTGTTTATGGTAAAATATTTTGGCTAAATTTGAAGCTGGCTGAGATTCAAGATAGTACACCTTGTTGTATGGATACACTGGTTTCAACGAACAAGTCTTGCTTTATCCCATTCCAGAACATAGAGGAGATCTTTGCCATGAAGAAAAGAATAGTAACTTTAGTAGCGCTGTTGATGATTCTCTGCCTTGCCCTTGCCGGCTGCGGTCAGAGAGGAAGCAACACCAATGATTCGAGCAACCACGCAACCAGCCAGAACGAGGAAAACACGACGGTAAACAACACCGACATGGAGACCGAAGAACCGACCGAAACAGAGACCGAAACCGAAACGAATCCGTCTAACAGCGATTTCGGCATGTACACCTACGAGCTGCATGGCGGTATCACAATATCCTGCAAGACAAATGTCTGGGACTATATCGACGGAGACACCTTCAATTTCCGCGCCATGGCGCATGATTTAGGGTTTGAACGCGACGGAAACGATTATTCCAGCTGTGCGAGATTCTATCACGATCTTGATGATGGTAGCGAAATTACCGTGAGCTTGGCCGACGCTAGGAACAGCGATGAGGTCTTTCCATATGTACTAGTGAACTGGTATAAGAGCTCGTCTGAATATGTGGACTATTTCGTAGTCTACGATAAAACCGATACGAGGTATCAGGTGAATTCAAACCCCAGGGCGGTCCCCAAGGGTCCACATTTTTCAATCGATGCTATTTATATTATAGCTTACGCGATGGAACAATGGCCCACGAATTATCCGAACGATATTTTCGAAGGCATCTTTGGAGACTATCTTTGCAATCCAGATAGCGACCTGACCGCTATGTATGAATTGCCCTAGCGAAAACAACAAAAAAGCCACGCCCATTCGGCGTGGCTTGCCCTATTGGAGGTGTGTCCTATGAAGAAGTTGTCTCTTTTAGCTTTTATTCTTCTCGTAACTATCGTATTTTGCACTGGTTGCGAAGGAGACACCAACGAAACTGAGCAGTCAAGTGAAGCCGCTAGCGATGTAGTTGATGACCCATATATAGGAGACGAACCCGAGTTTCACGAACAGTATCTCGACGTTCCGGATCCGGAAGATGCAGTCAAACCCGAAGAGCAGCCCGATCTCATCGTAGAGCATCCTGGAGACATCGAACCTTTCCTGCCCGACGAGGGCAGCGAGAGTGTATCGGAAGAAACAACCGAAAGCGCTGAAGGCGTCTTTCTCGACGATCGCTACGATATCCCTCTAGAAGATTTTAAGACCATGATCGATACGCTAGTCGTAGAGGATGGCACCTACGTCATCTGTGGCGGCAAAGTAGCCTTCTGCCAGGAAGGACGCGAAACCTACGTTTGGGAAAGCGAGACCTACTTTGACGATTTCCTTTTCCAAATCGACGGTGAAGTCTATGCCAAAATGGGCGGTCGCATCGTGCATTTCATCGAGGAAGACATGTTCATTATGGCTAGTGCAGTTGCAGAATGTGAATGGACTGGAACTGACTTCTACTGTTATTACTTCGTGGGAGATAGCGAATTACATTTCTGGTCTCCGACCAACGACTGCTATATCACCTCAAGCGTAAGGTATGTCCATACCACAAACAGACACACCTTTTTCGAGTCGCAGGATGGCGACATCTACGTGCTTAACGCCGATCCGTTTACGATTATGCGCGTATCGCCGGACTATGTCTATGCCCATCCGGTGCCCGTCGTTCGTCTTGGTGAAGGCCCGATGTCGACCTATTCCGATAGGCTGATATCGTATGGCGAAGAAAACGAGCGTAAAGCTGCGACCGACTTCGACCATTATTATGGCTTGGACCCGTTAGCCTGGGGGAACGATTGAGAATGAAGACACCCATTTGTTAGTTCATTTGAAACGGCAACTATAGTCGCCTTGCATTTTCCTGCAGATTGACAGCGGGTGACCTATCAGATATAATTGGTTCATGCGTAAACAAGAACCAGAATATAAATATATTAACCTGATAGCGGCGAAAACCTCGGATGATTCCGAGGTTTTCTTTTTTGGTTAAGAATGAATCAAAAAATATTATGATAGGAGGCGAAAATGATAACCGTAGGTACCGATGAACAAATCAGTATCCTGGAGAAGCTGACGGCAAAGGCGGAGGCTTCCCTTAGGAAGGCTCCGGAGGGGATCCTCAACGTTATGCACAGCGCCGGGAGAAGCCAGTATTACTATAAAGAGTCTCCGGCGGAGCGGCCGGGTAAGTACATTTCAAAGAAAAATATGAAGCTGGCAGCGGCACTGGCACAGAGAGACTATGACCGGGACTTTGTCGCTGCGGCGGCCGCAGCAAAGAAACGAATATTGGAGAGCCGGAAGCTGGGGGCTGAGAGGAATATTTCACTGATGTACAATGAACTGTCGGATGTATTTGAGCGCCTGTCCGAGGGGAGGCGGGTTCTTATCAATCCATACGTTCGGCCGACCAGGCAATTTGTCAGTGAGTGGGAAAGCTTTGTGTATAAAGGGCTTTCATTTTCAGAAGACGCACCTGAGATATATTCGGAGCGAGGCGAGAGGGTGCGCTCGAAAAGTGAGAAGATGATCGCAGACAAGCTGCTCCTGATGAAGATCCCCTACCGGTACGAGTGCCCTCTGAACATAGGAAGGCAGATGCCGGTGTATCCAGATTTCATGATTCTGGATGTCCGGGAGAGAAAGGTTATTGTATATGAGCATTTTGGGATGATGGAGGACAGTAAGTATGCATGTGATGCGTTGAATAAAATCGCGGATTACGAGAAGGCGGGCTACTATATCGGGGAGAACTTTCTCTTCACGATGGAGTCGTCTAACTGCCCTCTCAATATGAGGCTGTTTGAGAAGAAGATAAGGGTGAGGCTTGGCGTGTGAGATAGAAGGTTTCGGCAATGCAGAAATCCTGCTAAAAGAGAGCGTCAGGCGATTGGAATTCAATGCAGGAGACTGCCAGAGGCTCCGGCAATGCAGAAATCCTGCTAAAAGAGAGCGTCAGGCGGTTGGAATTCAATGCAGGAGACTGCCGAAGTCTCCGGCAATGCAGAAATCTTGCTAAAACCCGCTTTCGGGCAGGGAAAACGCAATGCAAGGGACTGCCGAAGCTCCTAGCAATGCAAAAATCTTGCTAAAACACGCTCTCGGACAGGGAAAGCGCAATGCAGGGAACTGCAGAAGGTTCCGGCAATGTAGAAATCTCGTCAAAGTCCGTTCTCGGGCAGGGAAAGCACCATGCAGGAAACTGTATGAGCCCCCGGCATGGCGGCCATGGTGAATAAGGCGGCGGGCTTTGCCCCTTCGCTGCGCCGACATGAAAAACATTGACAAATAAAAGCTTCCATACTATGATAGGCAAAGAGGCAAGGGAGTCTCTGACGCAACGGCATCAGAGACTCCTTTTTTATTTTTAGATAACAGGGGGAACTACCATGACACCGATCAACGAGAACTTCGGAAAACTGCCGGGATCCTATCTCTTCTCAACCGTAGCCAAGAAGGTCGCCGCCTACGCGGCCGCCCACCCGGAAGCAAAAATCATCCGCCTGGGGATCGGCGACGTGACGCAGCCGCTCGCGCCGGCGGTCATCAGTGCGCTCCATGCGGCGGTAGATGAGATGGGGCGCGCGGAGACGTTCAGGGGCTACGCGCCGGATCTTGGGTATTCATTTTTAAGAGAGGCGATCGCGGAAAATGACTTCAAAGCCCGCGGCTGTGACATCTCCTCCGACGAGATCTTCGTCTCGGACGGAGCCAAGAGCGACTCCGCGAACATCCAGGAGCTCTTCGGGGCGGACGCCGTGATCGCGGTCTGCGACCCGGTCTACCCGGTCTACGTCGATTCGAACGCGATGGCCGGCCGGTGCGGGGAGTACGATGCGGAAGCAGGCAGATGGACCCGCATCATCTACATGCCGACGACCGCGGAGAACGGATTCGTGCCGGAGCTTCCGAAGGAGACACCGGACCTTATCTACCTCTGCTCGCCGAACAACCCCACTGGGACCGCACTCCGGAAAAATGAACTGCAGAAGTTCGTCGATTACGCGAACGAGGTCGGGGCGGTGATCCTCTTTGACGCGGCCTACGAGGCCTACATCGAGGAGGAGGACGTGCCGCACTCGATCTACGAGTGTGAGGGCGCGAAGACCTGCGCGATCGAGCTCCGGAGCTTTTCGAAAAATGCTGGTTTCACAGGTCTGCGCTTGGGCTACACGGTGGTGCCGAAGGAGCTCGTGCGGGGAAGCGCGTCCTTAAACGCCATGTGGGCCCGCCGCCACGGGACCAAGTTCAACGGGGCGCCCTACATCGTTCAGCGGGCGGGACTTGCGGTCTACACCCCGGAGGGGAAGGCTGAGATCAGGGAGCAGATCGCAGCATACAAGAAAAATGCCGCCATCATTCGGGATGGGCTCACCGCGGCCGGCTATACGGTCTTCGGCGGCGTGAATTCGCCGTATCTCTGGCTTAAGACCCCGGAGGGGATGAGCTCCTGGGAGTTCTTCGATTGGCTGCTTGAGACGGTGAACATCGTGGGGACACCCGGCAGCGGGTTCGGGCCGAGCGGAGAGGGGTATTTCCGGCTGACCGCGTTTGGGTCGCTCGCGAACTCGGTGGAGGCGATGGAGCGGATTAAGAGCGCGCGGGTTTGACAAAAGATTTATGAAATATTATGATGTAAGGGGCGGTTCTCCGGAACCGCCCTTTACATCTATGAGGGGGTGAGCGGATGATACGAAAGGTCAGAACCGGATCGATAAGCTATCTCGAGGTGTTTCACGGAAGCGGCGGCTGGTACTGGGGCACCGACTACACGAGCGGCGACCTCTACGAGGCGGAGGAACTCTATGAGGCCGGGCACCGGATCAATAAGAACAGGCTGATCTTCGCGGACCCGTCGGGCCGGGTCGTCGAGCCGGTCAGAGCGGAAGAGGGGCAGTACTTCGGGCGGCCGGCCTTCTTTGAGGGGCGGTTTATCATACTTCTTGCTGATTTTCCGCAGGGGGTCATCCGTCTCATGTCCTATGACGATGCGGATGGGGAAGTGCGCGGGATCGTCACGATCCCCCGGACGGAGATCGAGAACTGCTACAACCTCATGCCGGAGGCGGAGCCCCTCATGCTGACGAGGCAGGCGGACAACAGCTTCGAGGTCGTGTGGCCGGAGAGGGTGAAATTTCCGATCGGCCCGACGGAGTCGTTCTGCTTCCGGGAGGGAGAGCGTTTTTATTTTTCAAAATGGTACGAGGACCCGGACTACCGCGAGGAGGTCGTGGTGAGAGGTCCCGACGGGAGCGTCCTTGAGACGTTTCCGGGTGCGATCAACTTTATGGCGAATGGGGAGAAGTGGATATTGATATGAAAATGAAAGACATGATCGCCCTGACCCCGCCGATGGGGTGGAACAGCTGGGACTGCTTCGGGAACGCGGTGAACGAGGAGCAACTCCTTGCAAACGCACTATATATGAAGGAACACCTCCTGCCCTTCGGGTGGGAGTACGTCGTCTGCGACATCCAGTGGAGCGAGCCGACGGCGGGGCAGAAGGAGCCCTACTACGACCCGTTTGCACACCTGTGCCTCGATGAATACGGGAGGCAGGTGCCCGCGCCGAACCGATTTCCTTCCGCGGCGGGCGGGAAGGGCTTCAAGCCTCTTGCGGACATGATCCACGGGATGGGACTTAAGTTCGGCATCCACATCATGCGGGGCGTGCCGCGGCTTGCCGTGCATAAGGCGCTCCCCGTGAAGGGGACGAACACGACCTGCGACGAGATCGCCCACCCCTGGTCGATCTGCCGCTGGAACACGGATATGTACGGGGTTGATTTTACAAAAGAAGGCGCGCAGGCCTACTACGACTCGATCTTCGAACTGTACGCCGCGTGGGGCGTCGACTACGTGAAGGTGGACGACATCTGCAACACGAACGCCTACCCGGACGATCCCTACTCGGCGGAGAAGGAGATCGAGATGATTCGCAGGGCAATCGATAACTGCGGCCGGCCGATGGTGCTCTCCTTGAGTCCGGGGCCGGCGGTGATCGAGAAGGCCTGGCATCTTCGGGAAAATGCAAACCTCTGGCGCATCACCGATGACTTCTGGGACGACTGGAAGCTTCTTCTCAACATGTTCGAGCGCTGCGAGGTCTGGGAGCGGCAGGTCTCCCCGGGCTGCTGGCCGGACTGCGACATGCTGCCGGTCGGAAGTCTGCGCCTTAACTATGTGAAATGGGCGGAAAAGCTCGGCGGCCCGGTCAAAACGTGGACGCAGTTTACGGAGGCGGAGCAGATCACGATGATGAGCCTCTGGTGCATGTTCAGGTCGCCGCTCATGGTCGGAGCCAATCTGCCGGACAACGATGAGTTCACGCTGAAGCTCCTCACCAATCCGGAGATCCTGCGCATGCACCGATTCGGGACTGATGCCCATCAGGTGCGGAGAGACGGGAACGCGTGCGTCTGGATGAGTCGGGATGCGGAGAGCGGAGAGGTGTATCTGGCGCTCTTTAACCTTGCGGATGAGGAGGCTTACGTGGGTGCGGAGCTCTCTCTGCCCGGGCTTTCCGGGAGCCTTACCGCGCGGGATCTCTGGGCGCGGGAGGAGACCGGGGAGGTTTCCGGCAGGATCGGGGCCTGCCTTCCGCCGCACGGGGCGGCGGTGCTTGCACTGAGATGAGGTTCAACGTGTGGGGACGGTTCTTCGCGGAGGGGGACGGTTCTCCTCTGCGGAGAACCGTCCCCACGCGTTGCGTCCCAATCGCTCAAATATCTTACATAGTGACAATTTTTTTTGACAAAACACAACTGACAGGGAGAAAACCGCGACTTACAATTATATAGAAGATTCAAACGGAGGGCGAAAATGTCAAAAACGTATCTTCTGTATAAACCGGGGCAGCGACGATTCAACGACCTGCACTTCTGCTTCTGCGGTTATGAGGCCTGTGATCCGCTTCACAGCTTCGGCCCCGCGGTGCGTTCCAACTATCTTATTCACTATGTGCTTTCGGGCAAAGGGATTTATAGCGTCGACAACAGCGTCTACCATCTTCAAGCCGGGGAGGGGTTCCTGATCGAACCCGGGGTGCAGACATTTTACCAGGCGGACGCGGAGGAACCGTGGTCCTACATCTGGGTCGGGTTCGACGGTGAGTTTGCCCCCGAGTTCATGCGGAAAATGGGACTGGGCGGCGCGCATCTGGTCTTTTCATGCCCCCACGGCAAAGAACTTGAGGACATCGTCTTCGAGATGCTGCGGCACAACCGGGCGCAGGACGCGGACGAGCTCATGATCGAGTCCCTTCTCTACCGGTTTCTGGCGCAGATGTCCAGGGATGTCTCGGTGGAGGTGCCCGACACGGCGGAGGGCAACGAGTATGTCCGCAAGGCGATCGAGTACATCCAGACCAATTATATGAGACCGATCAGGGTTCATGATATCGCGGAGCATGTCAACATCAACCGCGGCTATCTCTATGCGCTGTTTAAGAAGGAGATGAACATGTCTCCGCAGGAGTACCTGACAAACCTCAGGCTGACCCGTGCGGCGGAACAGCTCAACACGACCAACACACCGGTGGAGCAGATTGCCCAGGCAAACGGCTACAACGACCCGGTGGTCTTCTCGAAAGCCTTCAAGAAAATGCACGGCACGTCCCCAAGCCGCTACCGGCAGAACACGGCCGACAAGTCCAGAGACTCCATGAAACTGAAAGAAAGTGGAAAAGACACATTACAATAAGACAAATAAATGCGACATAAATAGCTAACGAATCCCCATTCTTTTCGACTAAAATCAGCATAGTTGCACAAAACACGGCGGGGCTGCCGGATGCAGCCCCGCCGAATTTTTTTAAGAATGGGAGGATGCAATGAAAAAAAGACTTATCGCACTCACACTCACAGGACTTATGGCTGTTTCGCTCGCAGCATGCGGCGGCGGATCCGGCTCCAGCACCGCTCCGGCGGCGACCGCAGGCGGTTCCGAGTCGACAGCGGGCGGTTCTGCAGCGGCCCCATCTTCCGGCTACACGGTCAGCGAGCTCAAGGTCAACATCTGGGACAACAACCAGAAGGCCGGCCTGCAGCAGATCGCCGATGAATGGACGGCCGAGTCCGGCGTCAAGGTCTCGATCGAAGTCGTTGACTGGGACAACTACTGGACGCTTCTTGAGGCCGGCGCTTCCGGCGGACAGATGCCGGACGTCTTCTGGATGCACTCCAACACGGCCCAGATGTACATGGAAAATGACCTGCTCCTGAACCTCGACAGCTATATCGAAGCGGACGATACGATCGACCTCTCCAAGTACTATGAAGGCGTTGTCAAGCTTTACAACCGCGCTGACAACGGCTCCCAGTATGCGCTGCCGAAGGATCATGACACGATCGCGCTCCTCTACAACAAGGCGCTCTTCGACAAGTACGGCGTCGAGTATCCGACCGATGACTGGACATGGGAAGACCTCCGCGACGCGGCAGCCAAGATTACGGAAGCCGGCAAGGCTGATCAGGTCTACGGTTTCGCGATGAACACCTCCAACAACCAGGACGGCTGGTACAATATCGTCTACGATTACGGCGCACAGATCATCACGGATGATCACAAGGGCACCACGATCGGCTCCGACGAGGGCAAGGCTGCCATGGAAATGCTCCGCCAGATCCTTGAAGTTGCGGCTCCGCAGGCAACCGTCGCCGAGACCGGCACGGAGAACCTCTTCAAGTCCGGCAAGACGGCCATGATCTCCCAGGGCTCCTGGATGATCAATTCCTTCTACACCGCTGAAAACGCTGCCGACTATGCATGGGCAATGCTTCCGTACGCTGACGTGAACGGCAACGGCGCCTGCGACAAGGGCGAGCGCTACTCCGCATACAACGGCCTCGGCTGGGCGGCAGCTGCCAACACCAAGGATCCGAAAGCAGCTTATGACCTGATCTCTTATTTCTGCTCCGAGAAGGCGCAGAAGGAGCAGGCGTCTCTCGGCGTCACCATGGGCGGCATGCTCGGCGTCTCCGAAGATTTCGCCAATGCGTTCGAGGGCATGGATGTCTCCGCATTTGTCCGCGCTGAGGAAGAGGGCGACCTGTTCTTCCGTCCGTACACCAGAAACACGACTGTCTGGGAAGATGCCCTTCAGCAGAACGGCGGCTTCCTTGATGCATGGCTTGATCCGTCGAATCCGGAAACCATGGCAAAGGCCTGCGACAACGCACAGAAGATCATTGAGGATGCTATCGCAGCCGAATAATCGGGATTATCACTGACTGAACTTTGAATGATTCGGCCGGACCCCCGGGGGTTCCCCAAAGGTCCGGCTTAATTATTCACAAAAATGAAAGGGGGACGCATGAAACATAAAATGACAGCGGCCGAGAAGCGTGAGGCGAGATGGGGCTACCTCTTCGTCGCACCGACCATGATCGGCCTCATAGTGCTCAACTTTTACCCGTTCTTCAACACGATCTACCAGTCTTTCTGCAAGACCGGTGACTTCGGTCGGGGAAACAAATTTGTCGGCCTCGTTAACTATCAGGCGGTTCTCACGAAATCCGAGACCTGGCAGGCACTCTGGAACACGATCAAGTACGCGATCATCGAGGTGCCGCTCGGCATCGTGATCGCACTCCTGCTCGCGGTTCTCTTAAATAAGAAGATCGCCGGGAAATCGATTTACCGCACCATTTTCTTCCTGCCGATGGTCTGCGCACCTGCGGCTGTCGCGATGGTCTGGAAGTGGCTGTACAATACCCAGTTCGGCCTCCTGAACAACATTTTCCACACCAATGTCGCCTGGATCTCCGATCCGAAGATCGCCTGGATCTCCATCGGCATCATCGGCGTCTGGTCCATCATCGGCTACAACATGGTCCTCTTCATCGGCGGACTCCAGGAGATCCCGGGAGACTACTATGAGGCGGCCTCCATCGACGGGGCAACCGGCGTCCGTGCATTTTTCCATATCACGGTGCCGCTCCTCTCACCGACGACATTCTTCATCGTACAGACCCGTATCATCGGCGCGCTGACCATCTTCGACCTGATGTTCATGGTCATGGACAAGACGAACGTCGCGCTGCCGAAAGTTCAGTCGATCGTCTACCTGTTCTACCAGTACGCGTTCACGAACGGCGACAAGGGCTACGGTGCAACAATCGTCATGGTTCTCGTTATCTTCATCATGATCGTCACGTTCCTTCTCCAGAAACTGGAGAAGCGGGTGGTCTACCACAACTGAGGGAGGAGGATGAAACATGGAAGGCTACGCAGCTAAACAAAGAAATATTAAGATCCTTATGCATGTGATCCTGATCATCATGTCCTTTATCATGTTGGTACCGTTTGCGTGGATGGTCCTGACGGCTCTTAAAACCAACCAGGAGGCGATTTCGGTCTCCCCGTTCTACATCCTGCCCCACAGCGGCTGGCACTGGGAGAACTTCGGCAAGGTGTGGCAGAGCTACAATTTCGTCACGCTCTACAAGAACACCCTGCTCATGATCTTCTGGCGCGTGGTCTGCGCGGTTCTGACCGCCACGATGGCCGGCTACGCATTCGGACGCCTGAAGTTCCCGGGAAGGAACTTCCTGTTCTCGCTCATCCTCGTTCAGATGATGATCCCGGCACAGATCTTCATTATCCCGCAGTACCTGATGGTTTCCAAGCTTGGCATGCTGAACAGCATGTTCGGCCTGGTCTTCCCGGGTCTTGTCACCGCATTCGGTACATACCTCTTAAAGACGGGCTACGAGGGACTGCCCAAGGATCTTGAGGAAGCAGCCATGATCGACGGCTGCAACATCGGACAGAGATTCCTCTTCATCATGATGCCGCTTACGCAGAGCTCGATGGTCTCGCTCGGCATCTTCACCGCAGTTTTCGCGTTCAAGGATCTGATGTGGCCGATGATCGTCTGCACAAATGCGGACACGACGACGCTCTCCGCGGGTCTCGCGAAGATGCAGGGCCAGTACGGCTCCGAGTATCCGACCATGATGGCGGCGGCGACGCTGGCAGTCCTGCCGATGATCGTCATCTACGTGATCTTCCAGAAGCAGTTCGTGGAAGGCATCGCGACGTCCGGCGGCAAGCTGTAATTCGACGTAAATGGGGACGGTTCTTTTCGCAGTGAAAGGACCGTCCCCAATTGTCCCCAAATCCGAAAAAAGGAAGCAAACCTATGAAGCTCAAAGCCCTGCTTGAAAATGAAAAAAACCGAATCATGAGCGTGCCGAAGGCAGAGCGGGCCGGCTACATCCTCACCTACTACTGGCTCTGGATCGCCGGAGTGGCCGGCGCGGTCATCTTCGCCGTCTATCTCATCCACAATGCCTTCTTTACACCGAAGGAGAACTGGTTCTACGCGCTCTTTGTGAACGTGATTGAGACCGACGGCACGGTGGAGGAGCTTCGTGAGGGTTTCATTTCCTATGCGGGCTACGACACTTCCGAGAAAAACGTCGTCATCAACGCAAACAGCTACTTCGACGCCTCGAAGACCGGGGGGACGAACAACAACTATTTCCAGGCGTTCGTCGCGCTCGTCGAGTCGGGCGACCTGGATGCCGTCGTGACAAGCGAGGCAAACCTCATCAAGGTGGGAGAGGCCGGACGGCTCCTGGACCTTGCGGCGGAGCCTTACCGTGAGCTTTTCTCCGGCTGGGAGGATCGCTTTGTATACTGTATACCGTATGACGAGGAGTACAGCAAAGACCCGGTGCCGGTCGGAATCGATATCAGCGGGTCTGCTCTCTATGAAACATACGGGCTCTACCCGGAAGGCGCGGTCTTAGGGATAGGCGCTTACACGAAGCACCCGGAGGAGGTCGTCCGGTTTCTCACATTTTTGAATGTCGGGCCTCAGGGCGGAAAGGAGTGACATGCGGGAGAAGATAGCGGCATTTCTTGACAATGACAGCCCCTTCGGGCGCGCCATGGGAACATGCGGGGTCCTGATCGGGGCCAACCTCATGTTTCTCATCTTCAGCTTTCCGATTATCACGGCCGGGCCGGCGCTCATTGCGCTCTTTACGATAACACTGAAAATGCTCCGCGGCGGGGATGGTCTGAACCCCGTCGTCGAATTCTGGCGGGCGTTCAAGTCGAATTTCAGGCAGGGGATGCTCGTCTGGATCATTTTCCTTCTCATATTGTTCATTGCGGTTTCGGATATCCGTTTTCTCGTGGACAGCACGGGATTTATGCGGTATTTTAAGTATATGGTCTACTTTGTTTCCGGGGCTTTCCTGGTGTTCTTTGTGCACCTCCTCCCGGTGATCGCGGCCTTCCGGGATACCCTGCCGCATCTTTCACGGAATGCACTATATTTTACGGCGAAGAATCCAGCGAGAGCGCTGCTTGTCACAGCGCTGTTCATCGGGCCGATGATCTTCACCTACGCGGACCTTCAGAGGCTCCCGCTCTATGCGTTTTTGTGGGTTGTCTGCGGCTTTTCGCTGACGGCCTTTGCCATCTCAAAACTTCTCATTAAGGACTTTAACCGGTTCCTGCCGGAGATTCCGCAGGATCCGAAAGAATAAATCAAACAAGGAGAAAATGCCATGCCCGTAATCGTTCATGAAAAGACAGGGACATTCCATCTGACAAACGACAGCGTCAGCTACATCTTCCGGATCATGGAAAATGAACAGCTCGAAAATCTCTACTACGGAAAGAAAATCCACGACAGGGAGGATTTCTCTCATCTCCATGAGGAGGAGATGCGGTCCCAGATGTCGATCGCGGTGCCGGAGCCGTCGATGCTCTCGATGCACTACACGAGGCAGGAGTATCCGTCCTACGGGACCGGCGACTACAGGAGCCCCGCGGTCACGGTGCTGCAGGAGAACGGCAGCCGGGTGGTGAATTTCACCTATGATTCCCATGAGGTCTTCGCGGGGAAGAAGCCGCTTCCCGGGCTCCCGGCGACCTATGTGGAGGAGGATTCCGAGGCGGAGACGCTGGAGGTTCATCTCTCGGACAAACTGACCGGAACGGAGCTTACGCTCTCCTACACGATCTTTGCGGATCTTCCGGTCATCGCGCGGCACGCGTCCTTCCGCCAGACGGGAGATAAGAGCGTGACGCTTCTTCGGGCAATGAGCGCCTCGGTGGAGTTCCTCGACATGGATTACGAGCTGGTGCAGCTCTCGGGAGCCTGGGGCCGCGAGAGATATGTGCACACGAGGAAGCTCGACATGGGCATTCAGGGCATTCAGGGCCTGGCCGGGACGACCGGCGGGGCCGAGCAGAACCCGTTTATCGCCCTTAAGAGGCCGGAGACGACGGAATTTGCCGGCGAGGTCTACGGCATGAGCCTCGTCTACAGCGGAAACTTCCTCGCCAATGTCGAGGTGTCCACCTTCGATATGACCCGGGCGATGCTGGGGATCAACCCCGAGAATTTCGCCTGGAAGCTTGCTCCGGGCGAGAGCTTCACGACGCCCGAGGCGGTGCTCGTCTACTCGGATGAGGGACTGAACGGGATGAGCTGCGCATTTCACAGGCTCTACGGGCGACGTCTGGCGCGCGGAAAATGGCGCGATGAGCCCCGGCCGATCCTCCTCAACAACTGGGAGGGGACATATTTTGATTTTACGGAGGAGAAGCTCCTTGCGATGGCCCGCGAGGCCAAGGAGGCCGGCATCGAACTCTTCGTGCTCGACGACGGCTGGTTCGGCGCGAGAAACGACGACTGGGCGGGCCTCGGCGACTGGTACTGCAACCTTGAGAAGATCCCGTCGGGGATCGGCGGCCTCTCGCGGAAGATCGAGGAGATTGGGCTCAAATTCGGACTCTGGTTCGAGCTTGAGATGGTGAATCCGGACAGCGACCTCTTCCGCGCGCACCCGGACTGGGCGATCCATACGCCCGGGCGCTTCCGGAGCCATGCGCGGCACCAGTACGTGCTCGACTACTCGCGGCCGGAGGTGGTCGATTACATCTATGAGATGGTGGCGAAGATCCTCACGGAGTCGAAGATCTCCTACATCAAGTGGGACATGAACCGCTATATGACCGAGCCGTACTCTGTGGGGCTTCCCGCGGACCGGCAGGGCGAGATGATGCACCGCTACATTCTGGGCGTTTACAGCCTCTATGAGCGGCTGACGACGGCATTCCCGGAGATCCTCTTCGAGTCCTGCGCCTCGGGCGGGGCCCGGTTTGATCCGGGGCTTCTCTACTATGCGCCGCAGGCCTGGTGCAGCGACGATTCGGACGCGGCGGAGCGCGTGAAGATCCAGTACGGGACGACGTTCGTGTACCCGGTCTCGATGATCGGGTCCCACGTCTCGGCGGTGCCGAACCATCAGGTGCTGCGCACGACGCCCGTAAAGACGCGCGGCGCGGTGGCTTCCTTCGGGACATTCGGCTATGAGCTCGTCCTCGGGAAAATGAAACCCGAAGAGCTGGCCGTCGTGAAGAATCAGGTCGCGTTCATGAAGAAGTACCGGAGGCTGATTCAGATCGAGGGGACCTTCATAAGGCTCTTAAGCCCGTTTGAACACAACGAGGCGGGCTGGATCGTGGTCTCGGAGGATAAAAAAGAGGCGCTCGGGCTTTATTTCCAGAGACTCAACAAGGTGAACGGGTCCTGGGTGCGGTTCAAGCTTCACGGGCTCGACCCGGACAGGCTCTACACGGTCTCGTGGGAGGTGCGCGGAGAGCGGAAGTCTTACGAGGCTTACGGCGACGAGCTCATGAGCGTCGGGATCCCGGTGAGCCGGGCCGACATGAGTGCGGAGGGCGGCGATTTTGCGGCGCTGCTCTATGAGATAGAAGGGTGATAACAGTCAACGTTGTGGGGACGGTTCTTTCGACGGCGAAGGGACCGTCCCCACGCCGCTCCAGGGACAGTCCCCACAACGTTGAAAGAACCGTCCCCCAAACGGTGAAATCTATGATATAATAAAAGAAAGATGTAACCCCCGCCTGAAAACGGTGTCTCTTAAGGTAAGAGGCCCCTAAAGAAGAGGAAACATTCATGAATGACAACGATATCATAGACCTGTACTGGGCCAGGTCCGAGCAGGCAATCGCCGAGACCGACGCAAAGTACGGGAACTACCTGAAAGCCGTCGCGATGCGGGTCCTAGCGGCCCTCGAGGACGCGGAGGAGAGCGTGAACGACACCTACCTGAAAGCCTGGAACGCGATGCCGCCCGAGCGGCCTTCCGTCCTCCGTCTCTTCCTCGGGAAGATCACGAGGCGGCTCTCCTTAAACCGCCTGCGGGAGAGGAACGCGGCGAAGCGGGGCGGCGGCGAAGTCCCCGCAGTGCTCGACGAGCTCGCAGAGTGCGTCCCCTCCGGGCAGAACGTGGAAAATGAAATCCTCGCAAAAGAACTCGCCTCCGTCATCGCCGGTTTCGTCTCGAAGCTCCCTCAGGATGAGCGAAGGATCTTCATCCTCCGGGTCTACGAGCTCATGCCGGTGAAGGAGATCGCGGAGAGACTTTCATTTTCCGAGAGCAAGGTGAAGACGACCCTGCACCGGACCCGGAAGAAGCTGGCGGAAGTTCTTGAAAGAGAAGGTGTGTGATATGAATGCAATGGATATCATCATGGCGGCGGGAAGCATCCGGGATGAGGACATCCTCGACGCGGAGGAGGCCGCGGGCCTTGGGCCGGCAAAAACGGTTCCGCTTAAGAGAAAGAAACCGAACCTGCCGAAAGCCCTCTATGTGCTCCTGCCGGCGGCAGCCGGGATCGTGCTGATCGTCGGAGCTCTCGGGAAACTTCGCATGGGAAGCAGCGGCGGGGCGGCTCCGGCACAGGCATTTTCGCAGGCAGCCGCGGCGGAAGCCTCCGAGTATGCCGCCGGAGGAGCAATAAGCGACGCCGACATAAAGCCGGAGGCGGCAGCGGAGGAGGCACCCGCGGAGGCCGCTCCCGAAGCGAGAGAAGCGGCGATCGACGGCGCGGTCGACAACGGAAAAGCCGGCGCGGTCACGACGGAGGGAGCAGTGAGTGACGCAAAGATGATCTTCCTTGACGGGAAGCTCTACGTTCTGGAGAGCACTCGTGAGGTGCTCGAGTGCGGCATGTACGACTTCACGATTGAGAAGACCATCCCGGCAGGCGAGGAACCGACAGAAAACCTGACAGCAAACTTTGAGACAGAAGGCGGTGTGTATCTTGAGGACGGCCGGATCGCGGCATATGCGGACGGCGTGTGGTATGTGTTCATTTTAAAAGAGTGAGGAGGTTGGGAAAATGAAAAACGGAACTAAGTTTATCGCAGCAATCATGGCGGCGTCACTCCTTCTTGCGGGATGCGGCGCAAGCGGCGGCAGCGCCCACTCATCAGCGGCCATGGCGGAGGCGCCGGCCGCGAACTACGAGGCCGGTGCGATCGCGGATGAAGACTACGGCTACGCGGTCGGAGCAGCGGAAGCGGAGATGAAGGCGGAGGAGACCGCGACGGAAGAGCCGGTCGATCCGGCCAACCCCACTGAACCCGCAGGCAATGAGATCGACCCGAAATCGCTCAACGAAAAGCTGGTCTACACCTGCGACATCTCCATCGAGACGCTGGAATTCGACAGGAGCCGGCAGGCTCTCCGGGATTCGATCGGCAAATTCGGGGGCATCATCTCCTCCGAGTCCACCTGGGACAACGACTACCGCTGGTACTACGACGACAGCAGAAAGACAAGCGGAACGCTGACGCTCACCATGACGGTCCGCATCCCTTCGGGGAAATATCAGGAGTTCCTCACGTCCCTCGAAGGCATCGGCGGCAAGATCAAGAACCGCTCGATGAATGTCCGGAACATCACGAAGACCTACAACGACCAGACGGTTCTCATCCAGTCTCTTGAGACCCAGGAGAGGCGCCTCAACGAGATGATGGAGAAGGC
>ODAJ012077957.1_pt1 | contig 67917 bp, 59 predicted proteins | sample 1539241 | NCBI WGS metagenome assembly ODAJ01 (sample SAMN02144231, study PRJEB22623) | gut metagenome | biome: sheep rumen | host: Ovis aries | place: New Zealand | reverse complement strand
TCGTAATTAATATGTTCCCATTCATAACCGTCGTTAGCCAAAAGAATCTCAAATTTTTTCAGTATCAAATCCAGATATGCGCATAGAGCATCTTTAATTGTATTATGATATTTGCCACATAAGCCAACAGCAGTATATCCACTTACTCTGTTGTATGACATAAAATCTGGTATATGTCCAACAAGGCTGTCTTTCATAGACCAAACTTTAATTACATCTAAATGTTTTGAAATACCATAGGGCAAAACCACCAAATCTTCTATTCCTACTGTATTCTTCCCATTAATATATGTAGGGAGTCTAAACGACAAATACTCATCTGTGTCACGTTTACTAAAATCCTGGCAAGGGAACATGCAACCATAGTTTTCAACTGTTAAGTTTTCTGAACATTTTAACCCAAATGACTCAATATTAGTTACTAAATTGTTATAATGTTTATCAATTATTTTACTTGACATTCTATTATAACAGCCACATGCTTCCGATGCATCTTCCTCCGTGAAAACTTTCTCTCGAATAAAATTTTTCAATTTTTCCGCATCATGATAGCACAAATCTATGAAGTCATCAACAGTCATATTTTTCATAAAGTAATAAACTTCGCCAAATTCCTCTGGCGTTATTAAACTAAGTAAGGTGCTTCTCTTGAGTTCTATACAATAGTTTACTGCATCGATTGGTGATTTAAACGATAATGTAGAATTACAATACGGTATGTACACATCATCATATTTTCTATATTTTATAATAGAAGGGTATTCACCATCTTTTTTTCCAAACGCTTTTAACCCTCTATCTACAAAATCGATGAATTTTCTAGGTAAAAAAATTAAATCACAAAATTCAATTGTATCCTTCTTGTGTATAACAGCATTGACTCTAAAGGATAAAAACCTGCTATTCGGGTCATGACCAGCAGCCTCACGTGTAGTTTTACTTCTGAAATACTTGGCAAATTCATCTATCGTAATGCTATCGCCAACTTTATACCCCCAACCTTCGATTCTTCCAACCAACGAACTAAATGGATACCTCGCTTCTGCTATCTTATAAGGGTCTACACGGTTATTATCAACAACCACTACTGGATGTACAGTGTTATATCCACTGCCTATTAAATCGAATTTGTTAATATAGAAATTTTCCCTTTCGAGTAATAAACTTTCTTCAACGTTTTCCTCAAGTATGAACAAAACCCACGCCAAATTATGTACCTTTGAGTATTTTTCCCTTATTTCATTAACCTTTTTACCAGCATACGCTTTATTGTTGATGTTAACAAACGATGTAACTCTATTCCTTAAATTACTAGCACTGCCAGAATATGATGATTTTTCAAACACATTATACCACATATAGATACCAGGTACAGATGGTATTGACTCACAAGAAGTCGCAATGAGTTCTGCTATCGGATACTGCTTTATACTTTCTTCTATTGTTATTCCGTTAACCTTGTTTATTCTCTCGCCATAGTTAACAACAGGTCTTGAAACCGTGCTTTCAAGATATGCCGTTTCATACTTATATGCTTCAAGCTCATTATCAAACAACTTCCCATCTGATGTTTTATATACATCTATTTGACTAATTTCTTCATCAGTAAAAATTAGTCCACTGTTCGTTTTATATGCTTTAATCTTGTTAACCATTTAAGAATTAAATGTATCCGTCTTGCTTCATCTTTTCTCTAACTGCTTCGTTAACGTATTTGTTCCTGTTTATATAATATGGCAAATGATTGTATAGTTCTAAATCCATCTTATACCCAACAGGTTTTGTTGCTACAGCACCCCTTGGTCTACCAGCCCCTGGTCTTTTTCCACCATGAGTATTTTTTTTTTCATTCATAATTTTATTACTTTGGCGCAAAGATATATAAAAAAATCGGAATTTCCAAATAAAATTCCGACTTTTTTTCATTTTCCCATAAAATTACCTCACAAACAGTCCAAGAGGTTTGTTCTTGAGCACCTTTATGAGGTTGTCACTCATTTCAACCTGGTTCTTAATCAAGTTCCAAGGAAGCATCCTCTCAAGTCTCTCCTTCAACTCGTTGAGCACCGTCTCCTTCTCACTCTTTCCCTGTTCAAGCAGCATGTTATAGTCCATCTGCATTTCAGCGTCTGGAATCTTCACGCTACCGCTGTACGTACCTCTTATAATACCAAGCAATATCTTAGCCTCAGCAACCAACAGCCTTCTTATAATCTGCTGTGTAGGATTGTTCATGAGTTCATACCTCATCTTCTCCAATGGAACTTGGTCTGGTGTGATGATAACATCATCCTTGTTCTCCAGTCTGCAAAGGTCAGCATCGTCAGGTCCTCCAGACACGTCATAGTACGTGTACCATACATAACAGCTTGCATACCTGTTCCAGCCCCATGTGTCGTCTGCTGACACGCCACCAACCATGTTTGGCGAACCTGGGGTTGACATGAGGTGTACGAGGTGTGTTCCCTCTGGTCCTGCCGTCACCTTGTAAGCCAAATCACCTCTCAAGAGCGAGTTCTTGTACTTGAGGTCAGCAGCCATAAGTGCTGTATCATATGCCGAACCTACGTAGAAGCCTGTGAGTCCCATACCGTTACCCATATTACCGTACTGTCCGAAACCTCCTGCAATACCAGTGTCAAGCGTTCCTAGATTGCCGTAGAGGGCTGCTTTAGTTGTAGATGGGGTAACATACATCACCTTGTTAATCTCACGTCCAGCTGGAATTACATACACCTGTTTACCCCTCTCCACCTGGAAGAAGTCTTTCTTGAGTTCATAGTGACCACGCTGCTGTAGTCCAACCTCACGAGAGAACCAGTATGAGTAATCACGTGACCAGTCCATTGTACGGATTGTCATGGCATATGCAAGCTCACTGGCGTTCTGAAACTGTATCTGTCCCTTCGTCTGCATATTGAGCCATTGTGTCTCGATGACCCAGTTCTGAACCTTCTCAGAGTAGTCACCGATAGCCACATCAAGGAGGTCGCACAACTGCTCATCCTCAAGCTGAACTGGACGAATTGGAGCACCTAAAGCTGTTCTTACAAGTCTAAATAATTGCTTGATTTCATCCGTAAGTATCATATTTTTTAATTTCTTCTAATAGTTTATTATTATCACTATAAATATCATCAAGATAATCAATCGGTAATTGCTTTTCGGATGAAAAGTAAAACAGTTTTACTCCATTGTCTTTACATTTCTCAAATTTTTCCTTGTCTTTGGAAATTGTATATTCATATTTTTTAATACCTCCAAAATATCTAACTGGCTTAAAATGCTGGATACCTTGGTATTCAATACCTACTCTAATATCTGGTATGAATATATCAATTGATTGTCCATCAAGCCAATCACACTTATATTGTGATATGACTGTATGATTAATATTATTAGTTATATAGTTTAACAATTTAATCTCGTTAACATTTTTTTCTTCGTGGCATTTGGGACACCCTTGACCATTTAAATGCCCGTGTGGTGTTTGCCAAAATTCTCCATGTTCTGGACAAATAATGCATACTTTAGTTTCTGTGTCCTTATATTCACATTTACTATAGTCATAAAGCTCTCCATGAACTAAACGAGCTTTATTGACAAATAAATCAGTATCAAGTTTATAATTTTTAGCACATTTCGGACATCCCTGCTTTGAGTTAACGTGCTTATCTGGACTCATCCAGAATTCACCGTGCTCTGGGCATATAATACATACCTTTGTATTTTTATTTTCATAATTCACTTTGCTATAGTCATACTTATCTCCGTGTATTTCCTTTGCTTTTGACACCCATTCATCCGTTGAATATGTGTAACTTCTATGTGAACAGAACTTGCATCCCTGTTTTTGGTTAATGTGGTTATTGAATGGCATTTCAAAAATATTTCCACATTTCTTACAAATTATTTTGTTTTTGACAAACAATCCACCGTTCTCAACCAACGAATAGTCATATCTATCACCGTGTATATCTTGCGCTCGTTTTATTAGCTCTTCTACTGTTAATTTTCTACTCATGATATATGCTTTACTATAAATATAAAGAAAATCGTAAAAGCACCCCAAGTAAAGTAAATTATTTACGTATAGGTGCTCCAAGCATTGTTCTCACTGTACGGAACAGTGACTTCATATCTTCTGTTAATACCATAGTAAACCTAATTATTTACTATAAATATTAACCAATGAAAAAAGGTGCTACCAGTGTAGCACCTTTCTTCTAGCTTATTGTGCGGGTGATTCTGCCCACTCCTCTTCCTTCTTGTTTACACCAACGCCATTGCAATTCTCAAGCTTCCTTACGTTGTATGCACTTACACTACTCTTAGGCTCTCTTAGGACGATTGTCTTATCGATTATGTCTCTAATGAAACGTTCTCTAGATTCCTCAATCCTTATTAACTCGTTATACATGGTGAAATATTCTTCATCCAATGTTTCCTCGTATTTGTTCATCAACCCCAAATGCGTAGTGACTTCCAAATATCCTATGGTCGCCAGTGCTTTATTGTTGTTTTCCAACTCAAGTTTTTTATACGCTGGGTGGTCAATGTTTATGTTTACTGTCCAGTGGCAAAGATTATCACCCATTTCCACATATACGAAGTCCCCTCTTTCACCATCGTGTATAGGATTAAAAGTAGCTATCTCAAAACCCCTTTTCTTTGGCTTTGGGTCTGGCTTAGGACCTGGCTTTGGGTCTGGCTTTGGGTCTGAATTGGGGTCTCGATTGGGGTCTGGCTTGGGGGCTGTCTCTTGGTAGACTCTGGTTTTCTTGAAACCTCTAAGCATATCACCAAGTATGGAGTTGGCTTTCTCAAATGAATCCTTCACTCCAGAATCAACATCACCACTGCCTTCCTTAATATACCTATCCTCGCTTGTATGCAAATCTTTCTTTACATACTTCGTAAGTATATCTTTAACACTAGAATCCAATTCATGAAGGTCATTCACAACCTTATTGAACGTGAGTTTAAACAAATCATCATGTTCACCAGTTATATACAAAACAGCGCAGAACTGTTTGTGTTTAAGGCATCCTACCTTTCTACCAATAATATCAGAGTCCATGATAGGTTTTGAAGTAAGAAGTCTTCCATTCCTTACAATATATATACCAGGTAGTTTAAAATCATATTTGTCAACACCATAACATCTGCTTTTGTGTGTGGCAACATATCTTATTGGAGAATGGCCTTCAACAGGGATTTCTCGTTCCTTAATGAGGTTCTTCAACATAATGTCCTCACCATCGACAATGGTACTGCCGTTAATCCCAAAAACGCTAAGTGGCTTAACTTCATCACCATCGACAAAAATATGCTTAGAACCATTCTTTATGTAATCGTTCTCGGAATAATATTCCCTATATCCGTTTGTTATTCTATTGGCTACAACGGTTTTAGTCCACTTATCATTCGTAAGGTCACTAATGACAATTACCGTACCGTGTTCAGAGTTATTAATTTTGGTATTGACCATATCAATCTCTTCCTGTGTTATACGGTCTTCTTCACTTTCACACCAATTAATCCTAGGGAAAGTTGCAAAAGTTTGTTTCGTTTTCGTTATTACCCCATTAACTTTAGTATAAAGGGTAATAGTGTTACCAAAGAAATAGCCACCACCCTTTGCCCCAAAACCAAACTTGCTTAATGAAAGTAAATCAAGGAAATGTGCAGCATCAGCTAATGTCCAAAATACTGTAATAACTTTCTTTACCATTGATAAACCGTTGTCGGCAAAACATATACTAGTAAGTTTCCTACCAACTTGGGTAAACGTAACAGAAAGAAAAGTCGCCTCAACCTCTGGTGACAAAACATTGTCTGAATACTCACAAGATGCAGATTCAATTGTATATCCACTATTCCTGGCAATAGTCTCCAATGTTTGTCTTGGCGGGTTATAAGCAAGACCAAACATTTCATTAATCTCCCTAATCAAAGAATCAGCATCCAATACGCCATGATTATCAGTGTGTCTGGCTGCAAGCTCTTGATAAAGTTCATTTTTCTCAATCATTGTTATTTATTTTTAATGTTAAACTTCTAATCACGCTGCAAAGATACATATTTTTTTCCAAATAACAAACAAAATTTTAAACTTTCTTGGCCTTCGGCGGTCATTTTTAACATTTCATAACATTTACACCTTATTATATATAAGAAAAAAGGGCAACTAATCAGTCACCCTTATCCAAATTAATTACTTTAAACTCTTCCTCCTCCTTCTTCCATATACTCTGGTTCTTCGAACCTCTAAAGGCTAAACTTACGTCTCTCTCCTCAATTACAAACTTTCCATCGACAATGTAATCCACATAATCCAAAATCTCACTGAAATGCTCCCTAACATACTCGAAGCTAAAACCTGTGAATACCCATATATCCTTGGATGGGTATTTTTCCTTTAATTCCTTCGCCAAACTCAAAACATCTGTGTATGAACACAATGGGTCTCCCCCAGAAAACGTCACTCCCTTGATATAGGGTTTATCCAATAGTTCAAAAACCTTCTTCTTGTCCTCATCTGTAAAATCTCTACCATGATTGAAATCCCATGTCTCTGGGTTATGACAGCCTTTACAGTGATGGACGCACCCAGACACCCAAATGGTAACTCTGAATCCCAGTCCATTATTCACGTCTGGGTGCGATATTCCACTTATCTTCATAAACTAAATTTCTAATCTTTAAATATTTATCATATTTTCTTTCCAATCTATGTCCATTTGAATTTTCATAGAGTTTATCACATATCTTTACTATGTCGTATTTTGAAGACCACCTAACTCTAAATATTGAGTTGTTAACCGTAGGAGATTTTTCATCCATACCAATAGAATCGTGTACAAGTTTACCGAAACTCTTTACACATTTCTCATTACCAGTGAATGACAACTCAGTATCCTTTCTCCTACCATATTCAAAATAACTTATACCTCCATCCCCATCAATACATCCTCTAAGCAATGCTGGTACAAACACCTCGTTAATTTGTGGTAAATCAACAGTGAACGTTTTGTTCTCAACTATACCATATTTGGAAAGGTCATCAACCATTTTCCTTGACCAAAACATAAGCCTAGTATATTTTCCATTAAACGGCTTTATTTTTCCGTCTAGTCCCAAATCCCTCTGAAACTGTTCAAGTATATATTTATCACAGCTTTTCAACGTGATTGATATTGATGTCTTACTTATACATCCATCTGTTACCAGCCACCCAATCCAATATGCTTTATCATTGGTGTCTATACTCTCGAAATAGTTTTCAACAAAACCAGGGTTGTTCCTTTTTGAGTAAGATATTACATCAACATTATTTTCCCTAAGTATTCTCTTCACCTTCTCTTGATATGTCCCAAGTGTATTACATATTGAAAAGATACTCTCATTGTTATTGTAACGTTTTATTACTTCGCTTACAAAATCCTTTTTAATTCCATGATACCCACTTCTAGTTTCTTGGTTTCCTCTTTTAAGGGCATTGTATACAGTTCCAACGGAGCAGCCAACAGTGGCTGCAATCTCGTTAGAACCATATCCGTCATTGTACATTTCCAAAATTTTAATGTCTCTATCTTTCATACTTTCTTTTTATTATAAATATAACTGAAAGTTAGAAAATTTAAAGTCTGATTTAAAAATGTTCAATATGCTTTATTCTATCATGTACTTCAGCTATTTTACCTGGGTTAAATGCATCCAAATACGAACCCGTGAGATAGCCAGTTACCCTACGAAGTCTGCTGATGTTCTTGCTTCCGCACACTGGGCACGTATCACCCATTTCGTCCGTGTATCCGCAGTCGTTGCAGATGTCGTTAGGTACATTGATTGCGAAGTAAGGCACGTCCTTCTCCATTGCATAGAGAACAATTGCCTCAAGAGCGTCGAGGTTGTTCTTCGTGGTGCTAGGAAGCTCAACGTATGTGATGCAACCTGCTGAAGAATAGCTAGTTAGCTGTGCCTCGATGTCAATCTTCTGGAATGGACTCATCTTATGCCATACTGGAACGTGCATTGAGTTGGTGAAGTACTCCCTGTCAGATACATTAGGAATAATACCATACCTGTCTCTAAATTTCTTCATTGCAGTGTAGCAGAGGTTCTCAGCTGGTGTGTAATAGACACCGAAGTTGAGGCTGTACTTCTGCTTGTATGCTGCAACCTGCTCTTTGAACATACCTTCAATTCTCTTTGCGAGTTCCATACCCTCCTCAGTGGTGTGGTCTGTCTGTATGAGAGCCTGTAGCGTCTCTGCGAGACCAAGTTGACCAAGTGCAAGTGTACCATGCTTCAATGCTGAACGTATGCCCTCCTCTGGAATGTAGCCAGCCATTGTATTATTCTCCCACATGAACTTCGCAGATGCTGGAGACTGACTGCAAATCCACTCGAATCTCTCAAGCAGCATGTCCTTTGCCTCCTCAATCTTCTTGGAGAGAAGTTTCATAAACTCTTCTACAACCTCTGAGTTTGAATATACTCTATCCTCCTTCTTAGCCTTCTCTGCAACCTTCTCCTTGGCTTCCATAGCCAGAGTAGGCATAATAACGGTTACTGGGCAGATATTTCCTCTACCGTCCTTGAGCTGTCCGAATCCATTGATGTCGAAGCCGTTAGCCGTTCTACAGCCCATAGTGCTAAAGTAAGTCCTTGGGTCGTTGATGTCGTATCCAGCGTTGCCACTCCAGTCGCAGTTTGCGTAGTTTGGATACAACCTCTGTGATGTTGATTTGAGGGCGAGTTTGAACAAGTCGTAGTTAGGGTCGCCTTCCCTCTTATTGACACCAGCCATCATCTGGAATATACCACATGGGAATATAGGTGTCTTCTTGAATTTACCCACACCCTCGATTGAGCCTTCAAGGAGTGCTTTTATTACCATTCTTCCTTCTGGAAGTGTGCAAGTTCCGTAGTTGATTGACGTGAAAGGAAGCTGGTTTCCGCTTCTGCTCTGTAGGGTATTGAGGTTATGGTACATACCCTCAACAGCCTGTTTCAGTTCCTTTGTCGTCTGGTCTATTGCATATGTGTAAACGCTACCGCTTGCCTTGTACTTCTTATCTTCAATGGAGAGTGTGTCGTTGAACTCGTCCATTGAAATCTTTACTCCTTCAATATACTTTGCCCCAGTCTTGAAATGCTTGAAGAAAGACTTTCTTACGTATGGGACCATTGACCAGTCAAGGTGAGTAGCACTCACTCCTCCAAACTGCTGTAGTGACTGTAGCTGGAAAAGCACTGCCACGAGCTGCATCGCCGTATTGATGCTGTTGGCTGGTCTGACATCGGTCTGCCTCGTATTGAATCCTTTCGCAAGCAAGTCGTCAAACGGTACAGAGAGACAGTTGTGCATTCCAACTGCGTAACTGTCGAGGTCATGGACGTAAATCTCATTGTTGAGGTGGTTGTTCCTCGAACGTCTGGACATGCAGTACTTGAGTGCGTAGTCCTTGGTTACCAACCTGTTAGCCTCGCCCATTCTTCCACCAAAGGAATGCTCGTCCAGGTTTGCGTTCTGATTCTGAACGTCATCTGCCATGAGCTTCTTCGTCAGCCCCTTGTAAATCTTCTCCTTGTTCTCACGAATGAGCTTATGGTTGTACCTGTAAATGATGTAGGCTTTCGCAACTTCCTTATCAACGTCCATAAGGCACTTTTCTACATTGTCCTGGATGTCTTCAACATGAACTGTCTCACTTGACTGAATGTTGTAAATCCTTCTGATACAGTCGATTACTGTATAATTGGCGGGTTTTCCGCATGATTCAAATGCCTTCTCGATGGCTCTCTCTATCTTTTGAATTTGGAACAACTCTTCTGTTTTGTCACGCTTTATTACTTGCATAAACAAAAGTTACTTTTTAATACATTATTTTCTAAGTTTCGGTTAACCTTTAATCTCTTTTTTTATCATCTTGATGCAAAAAATAAATATCTGCCCTAACGCAAATATACATAATTTTTTGACCCTCGTTGACAAAAAAATGGCAACCAATTTCGTAAACCATTGATTGCCAAACGACTTCAGCAATACAAAAAAAATCCCACGAATTTTTTATGTATTTTTTGTTTGTTCTCTCATCTGCTGTGCTATCGCATTTTGGATTTTAAGTTGTTCCTCATTCCTCTTCTCCTTTACCTGGTAGAGGGTGTCAAGTTCGTCAACGTTGTCAGTATTTATCCTGCACGTACCGTTGTTGAACTCAACGTTGTTGAATACCTTTCCACTCTTTCCAGCCCTGTTTTTGAGGATTGCGATTGTAGCCTTGTTGTTTGATATATCCTCAACAGTCCTGGCGATAGACATAATAACGTGTGCTATCTGAGCTTTCTTCACTGAGCCGCCTATTTTGTCCATAGTGACAAGTTCAAGGTTGATGGAATCCTTTGTACCCTGTGATGGAATCCAAAAAGCCATATCAAGCTCTCCAGCCATTGCCTCGAACACCCTCATGGTCTTACCTTCCTTCTCGTATTCATTGGCTGATGACTTGTCAGCCTCGTGAGCAAGACACTCGAAGTAGTCAACGATGACAAGTTCTGGTCTGAATCCAGTATTTACGAGTTTCTGGATGAACCTCTTGATGTCCCTTGCGGTTTTCTCTCCACTTGGGAACTTCACGATTCTAAGGTTCTCAGCAAGTTTCTCCTTGTCTGGGAACGCCTCTATCGTCTTCTTGACCAACTCTATGTTCTCTGGCTTCGACAAATCTCTTGCCTCAATGCCAGTTATCCTTCCAAGGTGCTTTCTCTGAATCTGTTTTATCCTGTCCTCGAAGACAATCTGCAACACTTTATGACCACTGCATGCAGCGTGTGATGCCATAGCTGTGGTGAGTGATGTCTTACCGAACGAGGTAGGACCGATGATGACACCAAGTTCTCCCCTTCCAAGACCACCTTCCAGCGTTTCGTCTATCTTTCCTATACCAGTTGGGATAGGTATTCTGTAGTCATCGGACAATGTTTCATTGATATGGTCGAATAACCCTTCTCCGAAATCGTTATGGATACCCTTTGTCATAGCATCGTTGAGGAGGTTCACACATCTGTCATACTCACCATCCTCACCCTTCTCAGCTATCTTAAGTATCTCATTGGCTGTCCTAACTATGTTCTGCTGACGAAAGAACACCTCAGCCTTCTCCCTGGTGCTCTCTACACCACTTGGGTTGGTGTTCTTCACCTTTTCGAGTACAGCAAGATATGTTTCCTTTTCCTTCTCCGAACGTGACAAATCCCTAAGTTCAATACCAACATTATCATAATCCGAAACAATGTTGTACTTCTCGTAGTAGTTTTTTAAAACCCCAACTATCGTTTTCAAGTTGGGGTCTGTAAACATGTTTTGGTCTATGATAGGGTTTAAGTCCTCGAAGAAAGTGTGGTTATCCATGAACTCATGTACAAGCTTATACTGGAAATCCTCTCCCAGATAACCTAAATTTTCCCTATTTCTCTGAGCCATTTACCACTTCCTCCAATTAATAAAGATTTCTGAAATATTTCTTCGTCTTCTCAGCCACGGCACGACCCCATGCATTCTCTACCTTCTTGTTGGCGAGATACAGGCTATAGGCATACCTTTTTGGCCTACCAGTCTTCTTGGTAACCTTTATGTCGTTACCATCCTCATCTTTCTTCGTAAAGGTCTCACTACCAGGGTAGTAGTCCTCATACGTTGTGTAGTTTGCAAGGTACTTTGATGATTCCCTTGGGTTGAATCTACCTGCCTCTTTCAGTTCCTCCTTTGTTGGGGAACATGCCTCACAGATTTTCTTTGTAATCTGGAGCAAAACATCTGGCTTGTCTCCAATCATGCTCTTCAACACCTCGTGCTCGAATGACAGCCTTCCCTCGTTTACCTTGAAGAAAGTCTCCTTTTCGTATGAGAATGTCTGACCATCCTTGTTAGTGACCTTCACATTCTTGTTGCTAAGGTCAACCTTCTCACGTATTGGCTTCGGATATGCATATCCATCCCAAATCTTTGTAATGACATCACGCTTGTTGTCAGAAATCGTAAGTTTGAATGTGCAAGTCCAAGGTGCTAGCGTTGAACCAGCAAATTCCTCGAATGCATCTGGCTCGTTTGGATTGAAGTAGTACCATGTGAACACCCTGCTCTTCGACTTCAAATCATCATCAATGAGTTTTACAATTTCATCAACTCTCTCTTTGAACTCCAATGTGTTCATACTGCCCTCGATGAAATTGAAAATTCTGAAATTTCTCTTACAGATGATGTTGTCGTTTACGAAAAGTGTAAATTCAAACCTCTCTTCTTTGTAATCCTTTTCCTTATTTTCCATAAATTAAAAAATGTTAAATTAAACAATGTTTTCTATCTCGTTTACAGTGCAAAGATATATAAAAAATGTTAAAAAACCAAATTTTACGTTAACTTTTTTTTAATCCCCCACACCGAAATAATCGTAAAAGTCTGATACTCTGAACATTATTTTCAACGAATCTGGACTGAATCTCCCATTAAAAAGCTTATTTGCGAGTCTATACTCCACAGCTGACATGTGCTCCTTGTCACGAACCCACAATGTCCTGTCAGCTGGGTCTTCCACAACCATTTCTATTGAACGGAAGTTATTCCTCATAAGCATCTTCGGGTACATGTATAACAATAGTTTCAACCTCCTAAGCTTCTTTATTTCCTTCTTCCTCTTCAAAGACACATAGTAGTTCTTCAATGAAATCAACCTTATATCCAAATCCGTTGGATTCTCCTTGTTAACTCCCTCCATTAGCTTCTTTATACTTTCCATACCTTCTATTTTCCATTGTTATAATTCTACTATACGGTGCTAATATATCCCCAAATTTCTTCTCATCCAACATTTCATACATTTTATGTTCCTCTATTATCCTGTACACATTCTTTGTACTCCTGTCAGTGGTGTCTATAACCTCATAAGCGGTGTTGTCAAGCTCCTTCCTGGCATCCTCTGTTAGTAATGGCTCAGATAAGTCTATGATTTTCCTGTTAATCTCGTACAGCTTATCCCCCTGGCAACCATCTGTGACCCCGTTAACGATGTTTTCGAGCACTTTGAGCGGCTTTTGCTTGTTCGCCTTTCTCTCTTCCAGCAGCTCCCTCGAACGCCTCACCACGGTCTCCAAATCGATTTTATGGTCTATTATCTCTGGGAAGTAGTTCATGAGGGTTTTCTCACCAAGACCCTTCACACCTTTGATATTGTCTGATACATCACCACATAGTATTTTCTCAAGAACAACGTTCTCATGAGTGATACCAAGTACACTCACTGAATCTTCAGCTTTTACAAGTCTATCGAGACGTGGATTCCATATCGCCACATCCTCCGATATGAACTGTGTCATGTCCTTATCGGATGACATGATAACAATCTTCTCGTTAGGTCGCCTGTTCTTAACGTAGTATGCAACAATATCGTCTCCCTCCACATCGTCGAACTCCTGTTGTCTTACGCATAGTTCCTCAAGAATCTGCTGTATGATACCTTTCTGTCTGTTCAGAGATTCATCATCAGTATCTTTTCTGACAGTTTGCTTCTTGACCTTATTCTTCAGTACCGCCCTCTGAAAGTTCTGTATATACTTCTCGTAGTCAGTAGTGGCATCCATCAGCTCATAGTGCTTGTCTCGGTTTGCCTTGTAGTCTGGATATAGCCTATATCTCATGATTCCAGAACCCATTCCATCCCACGAGACTATACAGTAATTAAAATCCTTCTTAGAGAGTATAACACCAAGCTTGCGTATGAATGTCATCACAGCACCATACACCTCTCCCCTGTCATTCATCCGTTTGTCAACAGACGAAATCTTCAACAGATTATTACCGTCAACTATCAGTGTATATATCTGTTTCTCGTTAGTTATACCGTTGGCATCAGCCACTCTTTTCTTCACTGGTTGTTTCATATATGCAAAGATATATAAAAAAAGTTAAAAAACCAAATTTTTGAGATATTTATCATTAAAAATTGTAATCATGAGGTTTAAATTGACAAACAGACAATTTCAACATATAATCAAAGAGGAACAGAGAAACCTTCCAGCAAAGCTAAAAGACAAGGTTAACAAAGCCACAGAAGACTTTGCAAAGGAAATGTATGGGAAAGAACATGGAGAGGAAAACAACAACATAGCAAATATGTACAACCTCCCTGGATATAAAAATGATGCTGACATTAAGGGAGGTCCTTTCTCTGTTGGTAACGCCAAGCTAAGTCCAGATACGCTTGTAATAAACTTCACATCTGCATTCGGCTGTCCTTCAGCAACCCAATGCCCAATTACACAGGCAGCGTGCTATGCGGTAGCTGGAGAAAACAGATTGAAAGACACCCGTTCCAAGAATGTTAAAGTCCATATATTGCTTAGAAGGGCTATCACAAAGAAACAAGTTCCACGGTTCTTCCAAATCGCAAAAATGTACATTGAAGGCTTCAAAGAATCAAATAAACCGATAAAATGGGTTAGATTCAACGAGGCTGGAGACTTCCCTACACAGAGTGTTCTTGATGCTGCAACACAGTTTGCGAGAGAGATTGAACAAGAATACGGTGTTAAGTGTATGGCGTATACTGCAAACGGAAGGTTGAACTACGAGGAGGCTTCAAAGGTGATGGCAATCAACGCTTCCACCAACCTGGTGCTTGATAAGATGTCATCAGATGCTACCAAGAGAAACTTCTTTGCTGCACCTCACCAGGTTATAAACTATGATTTCTTGAGTGATAAGGCTGATGCTGAATACGAGGAGTGGAAAATGGAGCATAACTTGAGAACTAGCAAAAAGGCAGAAGAAGTACCATTTGACATCGTAGATAAGCTTGAAATAAACGGAACTACAGAAGATATAACCGTGCCACTGTTGCAGTGGGGTCAATGGGGTCCTGCTGACGATGAGACTGGATATTATTATGTGTGTCCATGTAGTTTCTGGAAGGATTGGAAAGACCAGATAGAATATCCATACTGTAAGAAAATGCTTGACAGACCTCCATATACACTTAGACACTTAGCATCTGTATATAAGAGGGTAAAAGGTAAGAACGGAAATCTTGTTGACCACCCAATTGTTAAAGAACTTAAAAAACAACTTAACAAGGTAAAATCTCCTTGCGGCGTATCATGCGCTGTTTGTCATGACAGGAAGGGAGGTATTGTAAAGGATACTGGAGAACAGGTGAAGAACTACGCTATCATAACGGCAAATCACGGTCCCACAAAGGGAAATTTCAGCCCTATATATGCACACCTAAAGAGGATAGGAGACCCTACTGCAAAATACACAGAGGAGAATCCAAACGGATTGTGGAGAAATACAGGCGGTGTCGGAAAGTATGGTACGAAGCCAACAAGACCGAATACAGAAGGCAACGATGAAGAATAAAAGGTTAGGAACGCTCCTAACCTTTTTTTAATGGTGCAAGTTGTAGTTATACTCCTCCCACCTTGCATAGACCTTAGTCCTCATATTTCCACCGTCATTCTCCTCAATACCGTGTTCCGCAAGGTACTGGTTGATACACAGTTTAATTTCCTTCTTACTACCGCTGTCTTTCACTTCCTTCGGTATGGAGTTCCACACGTCGTCGGTAATCTTGTAGAGGTCGTAGTTATGCATACCAAGTTCAATACCCTTTACCCCTTTAAGTTTCAGCCTGGTTGATACTGAACGGTTATACGCTCCTATGAGGATTTCAGTCCTGTGGTCATACTGTTCAACATGTGGCTTGCTGGATATATGCCAGCCGCAACATGCTGGGCAGTAATACGGTCTCAGTTCACCGCCATGAGTGTCTATGTCACCTCCATTCCACTTGATGAAGTTCTTCGCCTTGCTCTCACTCTCGAAGAGCATTTTTGCCCTACCACAGTCTGGGCACATTACTCTATTGTTTTTTGGTTTGCTCATCTTCCGCTGTACATTTGTAGATAATAAGTCCGACACAATAAATGTCATGGTACGCCATCTTTATATCAATGACATACCCGTTCTCTTCTTCAATCTCATCGATTCGTTTTTGTAACTCTCTCTCAAGCTCCCAAGTAGCCGCTTTCACTACTGCTACCTTTGTTTTACCGTAATTATAATGCATATTTATCAATTTTTGTCGCAAAGATAGACAAAAAAATCGAGACTACAAAGGATAATCTCGATTTTTTAACATTCTTTAAATAAGACTTATATGTTATTGCCTTTTTTTTTAACCTATTATTGATTCAATTTCATCAAACTCATTACCAGTGAACGTAATCATCTTATTGTTTGGTATACTTCTGAAATCACATATCTCGTTAAACTTGTTGTAATTATCAGAACCTTCCTCCAACAATAGAAACACTGGAACTTTCTTATCAGTGGCAAACCACATCATGTAGAAGTCTCTCTCGCTGCCAGATGTAATCTCACGTATCTTCTTCACAAGGTTTTCGCTATTCCTGTTACCCATAGATACCTTAGTACATTCACGCTTCCCAGACTTCCTTGTTATCTTCTTGATTTCACAAGGCTCTACATACAGCCTGTCATTGTGGAAGAGCAATGCTGAAAACTTCTTCCTTCTCCTACCCCTGCTGTTTGCTGGGTCTCTGAATGTTAAACTGTCATCACACAAGCCTATGTGTGTCTGATGTGTTGTACCTCTCTTGTTCAAGTCAGAGTTAGTCAGTCTCTTTGCTGAAATTCTCCTCTCGTTGTGTAAATTTAGTCTCATAACTCTCTAAAATTTTTTTGTTCTATTTTCAAAATTTTCATAACATTTGTCGCACAATTGATACACCCATCCACCAACCTCGGTTGGCTCTGCTGGTTCTCCACATTCCTCGCACAGATGTCCAGAAGCCTCAGAAGCCTTCTTAATCATGCCTGTAAGCTCGTCCGTGTACCTGTCGAGGTATATCTCCAGCCGCCCGAATTTCTCCTTAACCTGGGTCACTTCTATGCTTTCTTCGTCAGATTCATTTATTTCCTTCACCCTATCCAGTATCGGTTGGTAAAGTTTTTTCCAGCCCTTTCCGCACTCAACACCGAACATCCTGTATGGTGTGTTGTACTTGCTGTTTATTTCCATCGTAGTGTGTGGTTTCATAAGTCATTTCTTTTTGGGTGGAGGGGTGAAGTGGTACGGCCACCTCACCACTCTTCCACTCCTCCTGTCGTATGCGTAGTAATTACTCATCTGTTGCTTCCTCTGCAAATTGAATGTCATCCTCCGTTACGCTCTTACCGCCGTTAGCCTCAAGTTTTCCAAGAATGTCCTTCATGTATGCCTTCTTGTACTCCTCAAGTTTATTCGGGCTTACGAGACCGTTGTGTACACACGACATTTCACCCTCGTATGTAACGTTCCAAGGTGTTGGTAGCTGGTTCTTCGTTGTCCTTATCTTAGTTGTGATACCATAGTTGTATGTTTCACCCTTCGCAGTGGCCGTCAGCTTCTTCGTAGCAGCCTTTCCGATACCTCCAAGGTGCATAATGAGTCTAGCACCGTAGAAGAATGTCTTACCACCCTTTAACTCAATTGAAGGTACACCTCCCATAGAGTTCATTGAGTCGTTCCATATCTTGTTCACACAGAAGAATGTGTTTGTGTATTCAGAACCCATGCTCTTTGATGAAGGTATCCTGTTATTGATGATGTTATTGAAAGCCTGCGAGATTGCGCCAGCATCGAACATATTGTTGGTACTCTTACTCTCAAGTGACTTGAATGACTGTATAGAGCCTATCGAGTCCCAGATGAAGCACATTGGGTATGGTATTTCACCACTGTCCTGCTTGTCCAGGAAGTCATTTATAGAGTATGCAATATCCTCAAGGACAGCCTGCTTTCTCTTCACCTTCAACTTCTTACCAGTAGAGTAATCATTGTCACCGTATGCATTGGCAAGCTTCGCACTGTTGAAGTAGAAGAAATCACCAGTATAGTCTATAATCTGGTTTTCTGTCGTATAAGTAACCTCTCCTGTTTCGTAGTCTATATGCTCGACCTCAACATCGCCGTACACTGGCGTAGCCTTCATGCCACAGTCGATGGCATACTGGAAATCGAAGTTGTTCTCCGTCTCATATATGATAGGCAATATACCGTTATTGATACAAGACGCTATCAGACAGTTCTTGATTGTTGACTTACCAGTATTAGACCAACCTGTAACTATTGACAGGTATCCCATTGGTATTCCTGGAAGCTTTATTGCATCTGAAAATGCGTCTGGAAGCGGTATAAAAGTCATTGGCTTGTCTGCCACCGAATTAACAAAGTCGGTGCTGTTTTTCATACTAAGTTCCATCTTAGCCTTCAACTCGCTTATGCTAGGCTTCTTGAAATCTTTTTTCTTTATTGGCTGCTTCATCATTCTTCCGCTAACTTTTTATCTCTTATTTTATTTTTCCAACATTTTCTGCATAATGCCTTATACATGTCGTTGCCGCCTATGACAACCTGGTCTCCCTCCGTGATAATGTTGCCTTCGGAGTCCAGCCTTGCATTTATGGTGGTCTTTCTGTCGCCGCATCTACACGTTGACTTTATCTCCTCTATGTCATCCGCAAGCTCGAAAAGACGCTTCGACGCTGGAAAAAGTCTTGACTGGAAATCCGTTCTCAGTCCGTAGCATATCACGTTTATGCCAAGGAAATCAACAACATCTGACAGTTGGTTTATTTGTTCCTCCGTTAGGAACTGGCACTCATCGACCAACACCCACTTGAGTTCCATAAACTGTGAAGCGAGGAAATTCCTGTACTCCTTTATTGTTCTGTAGAGGTTGACATCATCGCCGACGCTTATGCATTTTCTCTCGACACCCGCCCTTGAGCGGATGATACCTTCGCCGTCCCTGGTGTCAGCGGACGGCTTGAGTACCATTATATTCACTCCATTCTCCTCAAGGTTATGCGCCGTTGTCAACAGCTGCATACTTTTTGCAGAATTCATACATCCAAACTGGAAGTAAAGTTTACTATCCATCTATTCATAACAATTACTCTATTATTTCTAGAACGGTAGGTTGTCGTCTGAGGTGTCGTACTGACTTCCATCAATTATTGTACTTGCTGTGGCTGGTGTTGCTGCAACCTCAGAGTAGTCCCTAGCCTGTGCGGTGAGGGCTTCCTCCATCCTCTGTTTGTCAGCCTCTTCCTTAATCTTGTCAGCCTCAACCTTGTTAATGTACTTCTTTTCCTCGGTGCTATACACTGGAACACCGCCCTCTGCTACAATCTGCATGTAGTCGTAAGGCTTAACGGTATAAACCTCGTACCACTTTTTCTCATCGTGAATCCACTTCTCGCCAAGCTCGAAATCGTCCGTGAGTGGACATGGAAATCCACCGTCAAGAATCTGTATAGCAGTCTTGCCGTCAGTACCCTTCTTCAAGTTTACAATAAGGTCTAGTCCATTATTTAGGTCAAAGATGCTGTAATCGTTACCCTTAGCCTTTGCAGCCGTCCTTCTGACCTCTGCAAGACCCATAATCTGGTCGTGTACACCCTTGCCCTGTTTGTTGTCTGGGAACATCCAGAACTTCACACCGTCTTCCTCGTGACCACGCTCAATGCAGCGTACAATCCACATGTCCTTAGCCCTGTTAAGGAACTCGATGTCACCGTACTTTTTCTTTGTAGGCTCATCAAGTGCCTGGCTTTTGAGTTCACGTGCCTTTGTTGAAATGTCACAGAAAGGACACTTCTCGCCCATGTACTTACCATCCACCTTGTTCTTTGTAGGGCACACGAAAGTCTTCCAGCCAGAAGCTGAAATCTCTTTGTTTACACGAACCGTGTGCATATGGATTTTCTGGAATGCCGTTGTGCTATCTGGAGTGATAGGCAACAGTCTAATTGTAAGTGTTTTTGAAGACTCCTTTTCACCCAATCTTGCCTGCAAATAATTCTTTGTGTCAAACTGAGTCTTCTTAGGTTTTGCCTGTGGTGCATGCTCCTCAGCATACTGTCTCTCGACTTCTTCTGCGCTAATATTTGCGCTAAATCTCTTTTCGTTCATTGTTTAAATGTTTAAAAATATTATTGATGCACGTCTGTCACGTGCTTAAAAGTTTTCTGTTGCAAAGATATATAAAAAATCTTAAAAAAACAAGAAATCCCCAAACTATTTTTATATTTTTTTAACAATCTGGGGATTTTATAGTGTTACAGAGCAAGAAGCTCCGAATTTTCAACAATCTTCATGAGCCTGTCGAACATAGCCTTTGCAGACTCATAGGCAGATGGGTCACTGGTAAGGAATGAAAATCCCACGCTCTTAACCATGATGGAAGGTCCGTAGAACTTGCTTCCATCACCCTGGTCAATACCAAGGACTACATGCATCTGTTCATTGGTGAGGCAAATCTCACCGTTGAGTGTAGTATTAACAGAAGCACCAAGCAGTCTTGCTATTTCCTCGCATTTCTCCTTAAACCCTGGTGTTTCGTTCAATGCTATGTGTCCAGTTATGATTCCCTCCTGTCCTTCTCTTATAATAACCTTCTTCATTACAGTCTAAACATCTTTTCAAGTGTCTGGATGTCGTCATCCTCGATATTGAATGTCTTTGAAATCTCACTAGGAAGATTCTCGATGTCATCAGCAGTTATAGCGTACTGGTCTTCTGTTGATTTGTCATTGTCGGCATATACTTCATAGTTACCTCTCTCCTTCACCTTGTTAGCCCAGAAGTCATCTGGTCTCACATTGAATGGATATGAATCGATAGCACCACGTAGGTCAAGTTTCTCGGTCTGTGTAGGATTCCTCTTCTCAAACTCAGCCTTCAGTGCCATCAGCTCGTTGTTATTGCCCTCAAGTGCGGTCTGAAGGTTTGCGATGGTATCAATAAGGTTCTCAATCTTGTTATCCACCTTGGCAAAGTCTCTACCAAGCTTATTCTGCTTAACATAAAGTTTCTCCTCTGAGTTCGTAAGACCTTCAATGTCAATGGTATCACCATCCATATCTCCACCGCCCATTTCATCATCACCAGTCCTCTGGTCTGCGAATGGGTCTTCTCCTCCCATGTCACCTCCCATAGGGTCTGCTGCGTCTGGCATAGGCTGTCCCATAGCATTAGGGTCAGCTCCCATATCCTGTCCCCCCATAGCATTAGGGTCTCCACCAGGAGCACCACCGCCCATAGGGTCAGCACCAGGTGCGCCACCCATAGCATTAGGGTCACCACCTGGCATACCACCAGGAGCACCACCCATAGCGTTAGGGTCTCCTCCCATTGCGTTAGGGTCTTGCTGTGCATTAGGGTCATCCTCTCCAGCCTCATCCATAACAACTCCGTGTTTCATTTCTGGATAGCCAGGGAATGTCTCGCACAACTGCATGAAGTGCTGGTGTGCCTCGTATAGATTATTCTCTTTAAGGTACTTAATGTTGGTCATTTCCTATTAGTCGTTCAAAAGCTCTTTATTGTCTTCAGTGAGGATAGTCTTAGAACTCTCAGTCCTCTCTATGAGACCCTTGTCTCTCTTCACCCTCTTGATAGGTGCTGCTGGTCTCTGGTCTGCCAACGCTGCCTGTGCAAGCGCAATTTTCTCTTCTGTTGTCATAACGCTCTTGTTTTCGTTCATGTTATTTCCAGAAGCCATACTCTTAGGTGGCTTCATACTTGGTATATGTTTTAATATAAAACGTCCCATAATTCAAATTATTTACTATAAATATCTGATTAGTTGAAAAACACTGACTTATCCTCTATTTTGCTGAGTTTCGAGATAGAAAGCTCTCCACCAGTGAGGATAATCAGTTTGTCCTTATATTTGTCCCAATCTACCAGATATTCATTATTAGGAACTTCATCACCTTTCTCCTTCTCTATCAACCTGTTCAACGCATTTATTGAGAAGAGACAACCGTTCTTAACGTGCATTACCGTGGCATTATTGATTTTCTTGATGAACTTGTCCTTGTCGAACGTCTTGAACGTAACAAGATATTCGGACTGGTTAGTGTCAATGTCGTAGACAAATACCTTGTTCAGCTTTACCCCATATCCAGCCCTCAGCGTCTCAAGGAAAGACAGAATTTTATTCTTTTTAACGAATGTTCCAATTATAACACCATTTGTACTCATTTTTATTGTTAAGTTGATATGAAGTACGGCACGGCGTACTTCTTATTACCCAGGTATTTTCCAAGCTTTATTATCCACCTGGCAGAATCATCGTAAATTCTGTTACCTGGGTTAGAGGATAACAAGGACATAACCTTGTTTCGCTTCACCCCGCAGTACTCCAGTACTTCGAGAGATATTCCTAAAACCGTTCCCTTATACATCGTATAAAGGATACTATCACTAATATAAATATTTTTTCTTTCCTTAGAATTAAAAATACTATATAACTTTTTTAATTTACTGTACTTTAAGTCCAATATATTCACATAGTAATATCTTACATCCCTCAATATATTGTCGTAGATGTATTTGTAAAACTTCTTCAAATCCTGCTCAAACTCAGAACGGCTCTCGCTCTTCTTGAACGTCCAAAACACACCAGGGGCTAGTTCTCTCTCCAGTATGTTCCTATAGCCTCTGTGAAGCTTTGCATTGTCCCAGCCAACGATAAGTATAGGCTTTGTGGAGTCGGCATCGGAATAGTCCTTAACCTGCTCCACAAAGCCCTCAATGTCATTCATCTTCCTATCAGTTATTATATATCCAAGCGTTTTCATAATGCAAAGATATATAAAAAAAGTTAAAAAAACAAATTATACTGAACAATTATTCAAACATTTTCCTCCATAGCAACGACCAGGGTTTGGACTTACGCTCTTTTCGCCACCCTTATATCTGATAAGCCAGTACTTTCCTGGTTCACGCTTCTTACCAGCCTTATCGTAAGTGTAAACATATGGGTATCCTTGCTGATAATCACTTACCCATCTCTTTTGACTTCCGCAATACATGGCGATATGCCCATAGTCACTTTCATTAGCACCTTTGGTCATACCAACAATATCTCCAACCTGCAACTGAGTCTTAAAGTTAATCTCCTTAGAATCAACTATTCCGCTTTCCAGCAAGTCCCATTTTCCACCCTTGTACATGGCAACTGCTTGCTTCCAGCCGCCACCTACTTTTGTTATTACATCTATTCCACCAGCTATCACTGCCTGCTGAACGGCAAATGCACAGATACTCTGACTCTTGAGGCCTTGTGTTGCGCATACTAGCCAGTTGGCTGCTTGCTTGGCGTTCCAATTGCCTCCAACCATACCGCCTTCAGTTATTCTAGCACCACTGCCTGTTGCTGCATCACCGTTACCGTTATACAACGTGTTACAGTCAGCTGGTTTGTACTTATCAAGACAATCCCTTGAGTTACTAAACTGAGGACATTCCTTAGCGAATAAGTCCTTGTTAGAGCCGTACTTCTTTCCTAAACTCTGCATAAACCTCTCGTTACACTCCTCACCAGTGAGTTTACCGTTCATTGATTTAGGAGTTCCGTCGTGTATGAATATCCTCCTCATATTCTGGTCAACATTAGGCTTTACAGTCACAGCTAATGAAGAAGGAAGCTCATTTGGTGCTCCACCTGTCTTATACCTCCATTGTAATCCGAATACCTGGTTGTAGTAGGTTTCAGAGTTCAATATGATGTCAAACAGAACAGCAAGCTTCTCACTGCTGTTATCCTTCATAGTAATGGTGATGAGTCCTTCATTTCCATAGGCAGGATTCAACTCGCCAGCATACCTCTCAGTGGAGTTAAGAGACTTCTGGATAGCAGCAACAAACAACTTTGAGTAATCAGTAGGGTTATTAACCTTGTCTGTTCCAGCTGGTTTCTTTGAAGCTGGTTTAGAACCATCCTCCTTGTATGCATTGTACACTGCATCAGCCCAATCCATTCTGTCGCCTAACTTTGAGATTTTTGGATTTGGATTTGGTTTTTCATATTCATCACAGAATATATTGGCTGCTTCTCTTGCAGTTTTAGCTGTCATAAGCTTTGTCCATAATTCCCTCTCCTTTGGATACCTGTTATCCCTCATAGAATCTACTATGAACTTACACTGATATTCAGCTGTCTTGCTAGGCATAAGTTTTCTAACTGAATCAGCAGTACCTTTAACATATTTAGACTTATATTTCTTATAGCCGTATTCCTTATATTCATTATTCAACATCTGCTGAAGCGAGTAAAATCTATCATTCCACATTACAAGCCCAGCTGCAACATATCCAGAATCATTAGGATGTACAGCTTGAGGATTAAATCTGACAGCATTTATTCCCTCATTAGGACCAGTTTCTATGGCCATATTACCAACGATACCAGCAGCAGCAATCTTGTTAGCGCCATTACTCATTAAAAGCTTCATTAGTTTATTGGCGTTTTCTTCCTCATCAGCTGTCATTGAAATACCATCATCTTCACCGATAGGGAATACGCTGTAAGGACAGTCATTGCTTGTATCAGCAAGCTTAGACCTTTCGCTGCTAGAAGATGCTCCTCCCTCTGGCTGTTCGTCCATTTCATCGGTGAACATATCCTCGACAATCTTGTTGGAGTATTTGCTCATCCTCACGCCAGTAACCTCAGTCACCATGTTGCCTGGAGACATCCTGTGCTTTACTTTAGAGACGAGGTAAGAACCCCTAAAGAATGGAACATTGAGCAATACGAAATACATGAGAGGCTGTATGTACGCACATCCCATCATTTCAACCACACATGTGTATGACTGATTTGAGTAAATGTCGTACAAGTCCTGTCCAGTTACGTTCTTTGCGGTATTACTCCTACTGTTTGCAAGTATGTTATGCTTGGCTATAATTGCCTGCTCTGTCATTACAGGGTGAGCCATGTCAACCTTCACTGTCTTAAAGTAGTTCTGATATTGTCTTCCGTATGACACACCAAATGCTGGTATCTTATAGAACCTATTCTCATCACCCCTCGATTTGATTGGTAACGGTGTATCGAACTCATCATTGAGCATGAAGCCGTCGTCCTTGTATTCTGAGTTACCGACATTCAAGTTCCTTGATGACTCATACGTATAAATCACCACGAAGTCTGGAATAGGGTCTGGTCTCTTCATTTCGTTGTAAGGTATCGGTCTGAACACATCCCTTATACCCTCAGACAACAGTTTGAAGTTCTGAACGCACTTCATCATGCATCTGTGCTCGCCATATACCTGCGCAAGGAAGCTGTACATCATGACATTCGTATCCATAGAAGATATGGCTAGCTTGAGTGCAAGCGAAATCTTCCTAGGATTTATCAACAGCTTATTGTCTATCTTGTTATAGAACGAATCTATGAAATAGAAGTTGTGACCCAGCGGGTTATCCTTGTTATCCTTACCGAAGAAGTTATCAAACAACCATGTATCCATAGTCGTAGAAGCAACCCACTTGTCATAGACCTGCTTGAGGTATCTGTACAGTTCTATCTTTATGTCGTCATTCGTCTGTGACGGATTATTGGCAATGGTAGTAGGGTCTCCGCTCTTCTTCTCATCGGCAATACCGTTAACCTCCCTAAGAGTTGACAGGAACGAATTAAGGTATACCTTTGCCTGCGTCTCGTCTATTGCAAACTTATTCCTCATTCCATTGTCAGATTGTCCGTTACCCTCAATAGCGTTGATGCTGAGTCTGACAATACAAATCATTGACATCAGCTGGTTTGTAAAATATTCGACTATCTCAGAATTCTGCCTTAACAAAAGTCTGCTGTTCTGAATATTACTGTTATTCACCCTCAATATCTTCTCATAATGAGGACCGTTACATATTACTTTTCCATCAGATGTTGCAAGCTTCAACTCCATAACCTTATCATAGTTAGACCACGCCCAATCCTTGAAATATCTTGCAAAACCTATCTTGCAGTATGGACTCATGCTGTTAATTAGAGACACTACTTCATTGAATCCCTTTGGTATAACAACGTATCTACTTACCTGTCTAGTCTGAATCTTATCAGTTATCTTATATACTGCCTCATTTTTCTTACCGTTTTTCTTCATTGAGTAGAATATCGCTATGATAGCACCCATCTGTAAAAGTGCAAGAGTTGGTATATATGTGTATGCCTTGTTGCCGAAACATTCCTTGATATGAGCATAGTTTATACAATCAAATCCCATAAGGAATCTAGCGACTCTTATGTGTTTTCTATCTATTTCCCCGTCAACCCAGTCTATTTCATCCATAAGGAATGGAAAGAAACTCTTTGACTTGTCCATCTTATACACTGTATGCTTTTCCTCTCCAAATGATTCTGTTGTAGTACTATAACCGAAACATTCTGTAAGTGTATACGATGGTAGATTCCTCTCAACAGTCTCGTTAGGGAACGAAGCACCGTTGAAAGTATAATTCTCTGCTTTCTTATCACCAGCACCTCCAGCAAACATGGTTGCGTCACTATCATCTACGTTAACACTAGGAATGACATTACCTGGCTCTTTTGGTAGAAGTGAAAGAGGGTTTACAATACTATTGAAAGACTTGCTTCCTGGTAGTATGACCGCTGCGCTGAAACTATTTGAGTTAGGCTTTATAGTCTCTCCTATGGTCTTCAATAACTCCTTATATTCGTCAGAACCAGTTGACTGTGCGTTCTCAAGCTTCTCCCATATTTCCTTGTATCTGGTAGTAAACTCTATGGTGTTGAATATTCTTCTGCTGTATACCTCACCTTTTGTAGTTCTAGACAATAACTTCTTGAAATCCTTCTCAATGTATGTAGAAGTATCGAACAAAACAATATCCTCGTTCTCGAAAGGTGTCTTTCCTACTTCCACAGCACCAAACGAGTTTTCAAGCCTGCTGAATGAAATTTCTTGCAGAGGGTGTATACCCCTCTTCTCACTACCACTGGTTGTATATCTGGTGAGCCACATCTTATTGCCTGGCTCGAACAACACGTTTCCACCCCTCGTTCCAGTCCAAGGGGTAGCTCCAGAGCTTGCTCTACCAGTGACTATATCTAGGATGCCGTCAGCGTTCTTCAGTGAACCATTCTCACCGATTGCGCTCATGAGGTTAATGTTGGTTATCTTATGAAGTTTGGCAAAGTTACGTGCGTCTATACTACCAAGTTTATCTGCCAATGAAAGCCAGTTGCTTGAGAACTCCTGCCTAAAGAAGTTAAGTGACAGCACACCGAACATTCTCATGCAAACTTTTCCAGCAAATGCATTGATGTCATCAATCACATCCGTTTCCTGTCCGTATGGGTCTTTCCTCAGTACAAAATCATAGCTTGTGATAGGCATGTCGATAACAGAGACAGCAGATGTATCCATAGGTTGAGTCTCTGTATTCATGTTATTCTCAGTTGCGATTATTTCCTTCTCAAGCTGGTTTATCTTCGCTGCTCCATTGAGAAGTCCGTTGACCATATCAACCTCAACAAAACCGATACCATCAGTAAAGTCACCAGCCCATGCATCCTCACTCTTTGAATAACCATCTTCATCAGTTATCAACTTAGTAAGTCTAGGGAATGGTGCTACCTCGTCATCGCTATGATTGACATCAGTTGCACCAGCATCACCAGTAGGCACACCAAGACTTGACACAGTTCTGCCTTGTGCCCTGGTAACAGTGTCATACATCATAGCCATAAGTGTCTCAAGGTGAGCCATCACTATCTTCGTGAAATTCTCCACAGAAGGATACCAGCCCATCTTCTCGAACATGTGACGGTTAAGTGCCTTACGCTTCTTAGTCTGGTCGTCAAGCTTTACTGACGCAAGCTCGTTAAGCCTGTTTATTCTCTTCAGAATGTCAGTATAATCGAGGTTAATAACGAAAGCATCTATGTACTGACTCTTTCCATCATTGTACAAGATACGAAGTGCTTTCTGCTGACTCTCCTCAGTCTTACCGAATATCTCGTTAAGAGTCTCTTGTCTAGGCAATATGTTATCAGAATGGAAACCATCAAATTTGAACTTTCCAGTATTCCTGTCATACCATATATCCCTAAAAGTCTTAACCCTAGGATACTTAAATCCGTCCAATATATTATCGAGCTTCCTGTACGCATCACCAGAATTGTTATACTCATCAATGGCAGCTTTCAACTGTCCTGTCATTGTTCTGAAGAACTCATCAAATTGCTTGTATTCCTCAGAGAAGTCATTACCCTTGATATTCTCGCCGTTTGTGAGTATAATCACACTCCTGTAGTCGTCATCCTCACTAGTACCGCCAAGCCTGTAACAGAAGTTATTTCCATATTTCGTCTTAGCGAGGCTAAAGAATGTATCATACCAGTTCCTGTACATTCTTCTGAGCTTAGTGAGTTGTTCTATCTCTATCTCATGCTTCTTCTTCTCCTCATCAGCTGCTGAATCATGTGACTGCGTATCTGATTCATTCATCAGTGTCTCAAAGTCTCTCCTAATCTCATAGAGTTTAGGCATCTTTGTTGGATTTCCATTCTTATCTGGCAGTATGAACCTTTCAGCCTTCACCTGGCTGTCCCAATACTCCTCACCCTTGTAGTCCGAATATGGAGCAGCAAGCAGAGCGTTAAACGAAACGTCTGCCATGAATGAATATGCAAAACCAATGAACCTTGCAGTGACATCAAAACTTCCAGTCTGTGAATCAAATGCTGTGTCGAACTTATCGCACATCACCTGGTATGATACAGGGTTTCCATAGAAGCCCTTCAACACCACTGTAAACTTAGGAAGTGGAAGTGTGAAGAACGAATGGAAGAATGACTGTGCGATATTATCTTTTGAAAAACCTCTTATACCGTTATACGATGTGCTGTCGTTAAGTTCGCTTGGCTGAAATAGTGACATACCCCTAACATCAGTGAACCTAACAGTTATCATTGGTACACACGTGCTGTTATACTCGACATCAACAGATTTGATACCAAGCATTTCAGTTGTACCGTAGTTAACCAGGTCTGTAATATGCATATCGGCATAGTAACTGGTAAGTACGTTTTCTCCACCAAGTCTAGGTCTGTATTCTCCAGCGTTATCTCTTTCATAACCGCCAATTCTAGTACCACTCATGAATCTAACGTTACTCTTACCACCAGAACTATCATTGTACGACATTACAATGACACTATTTTCCTTTGCCATACCGCTTAGGCTAATGTGTCTGGATGAAAGCTCAACTATAATATCAAGTGCGATACAATAATTCTCAAGGTCTGGTGCTCTGTCATACTTTGTACCGTCATTTGCAGCAAGCGTCAGACCACTGTATGTATAGTTAGGCTCTACGTAGGCAACACTGGAATGGTTCTTTGCCATATGTTAGTTGTTTAAACCGTATAATTTGTCATATTTTCTTATCTCATCCTCATACCCCTGCAAAGCTATATCGAGTGGGTATGGTATTCTCAGCTTGATATTTGTATCAAGCATAAATTCCAAAGACCCATACTGTGGGTTAGCCTGTAGTATGAGCCACCCAAAGTTTGGGTCATTATAGTACTGATAGGATAACAGGTCAAGTCTTGTCTTACCTGCCTCATAGTAGGTATAACAATCACTTGCATTCTCTGGTATCTTTATGAACGGCACTTTGAGGTAAGTGCCGTCCACTATGAAGTTCTTGTATCTGTTATATTTCATATCATTTTATCTTATAAGTCTTCTGTGTCAACACCATCGGCAGTTGCTCTTCCAGAACCGTTAGGATAGTTATAAGGCTTGTATGCAACCTCCTTACCAGTCTTCGCTGGGTCGTATTCGACACGCTCAGCACGGTTGTCATAGACGCTCGTGTTAGCGTAATAGTTGAACGATACTGCGTTCTGTAGTCTTGCAATAGGTCCTGCCAAGTCACTACCTCCTATGAAGGTGAAGTCGAGGTTAACCTTCGCAAACATTGGCATTACACCTATACCCTCTGGGTTCAAATCCCACGTAGGGTTGTCATAGTTCAACGTCATACTGTTGATGATAATCTTCGTATAGTAGAAGTCACCAAGTCTCAACACACATACTGGTGGTCTACCAAACGCCAAGTTCCATGCAGTCTTCGCATCGTAATCACTATTTCCGATTGTAGCACCCTGCCTTGTACACTGGTGCAAGAACGTGAGTCTTGCATTGAATCCCTCTGGGGATATTGCATGATACGCTGGGTCGAAGTACTTAATCTTGTCCGTGATAAGGTGATGCATGAATGGGTCTTCCTTCTCAAGAAGCTGGAAGAACTCACCCTCATTGTCATATCTCTTGACAACGCCAGATTTCTCGCCCAACTGCTTGTAACTGTCATCATAGTCGAACTTTGTAGGGTCTGTAAAGTTCTTTCCAAGTATTCTCTCAGCATCAGACATTTTGAAGTTCCAAGGTTCGACTGTCTTGTGTACTTTCATCCTAACAGTCTTACCGTTAGCCATTACGACATCTTCCTCTTCCCAGTATCCATTGTTGAGTAGTTCACGTCCCTGTTCAGTATTGTACAACCAATCCCTTGCTGTGTTCAAGTTACCTGGTGACACCAACTTCTGTGTATTCTGGTTAGTAACCTTATCAACCTTGTTGAGTGGCTTACCGTTTTCATCAGTAGCTATATTACCGTCTTTTATCTGTGCTTCAGAGTTATCCTTCTTAGCACTGGTAGTCTCACTAAGCTCATACTCAATCTTGACTGACGCACTTCTCCAGAACTTCGTAACTGGGTCGTTAACGTCATCCTTGTTACCACCCTTCTGAACACCATTGGATGACTCATATTTGGAGTTGCTGATTTCTGGGAATCCATTATCATCCATCCACTTCTGTAACGTCAACGCTCTGTTCTTAGCCAGGCTATTGTTTCTTGTTGCGTTCACTTTTGCACTGGCATTGTTTCCCTGTGATGATGCATGCCCATAGAACGTTATATTGGTAATCTTACCCTTCTCCTTTATCTCCTGTATAAGTTTTACCTTCTCATCAGTGTAGAGTCCACTGAATATTCCAGCACTATCACCCTCCAGTGCAACATACATATCGGTCAAACTAACAACATCATCGTTCTCTCCTATATTAATACCAAACTCTGAGTTTATAAACAATGATTCATATATACCCTTGCTGTTATACTGATAGCTTTTTGTATCAAGGTGGTTGTTTTTGATGTTGTTTCCACCGTTCAACTTTTGATTCACCGTATCGTTGTCTACCCTGTAGTACCAACGTTTCCTATACCATTCGTATGGCTGTTTCTTCACATAAATTGAAGGTGTTCCATCTGAGTTTTTCGCAGAAGACAATGACATTGCAGTATCTCCAACTTGTTTTGCAAGGTAAGAATATGGCGGTTCAATAGAACCATACCATACCTTTTTTGGGTTACCGCTAGCATCACTGAGATATTGAGCTTTCCTTTCTTTACTCTCTGTATCAGCATATGTCTTCTTAATAGCTGTATAGTCCTCGTTCAAAGGTTCTGTCACTATTGATATACCTTTACCAAGTCTCATTTCATATCCACCATACCCACTTTCTGATACCTTGCTTGACATATCGGCTAGAAAGTCAACAGCATTTTTTGTGTTGTTATCCACAATCTTCTGTGTTCCAATACCGTTCAACAAATAATGAATAGGGTTTACAACTCCACCATCATTCTTACCACTGTAGTTGTTTGGATAGAACGCAAAACAATACAGCGTCTTTGATATTGGTTTCGCCTCATCTGGCTCGGTAGGGTTAGGCTGTGGAATGTCATTCTTTACTGGCTCTTCTGGTGGTGTATCAACCTTCTTCGCCCTAGACCTGTATGTATGTGGCTTTGCTGATAATATATCACAACCAGCAAAGAATCTAAGCAATGTCTGTTCCTGGTTCTTAATACCATCAACTCCATCCGTGTTACCTGGCAACAGCTCGACACCCTGGTTCTTCATACCATTTCTCTCATGACCAGTCCAATAGTCAAGTATTGAAGGGTGGTCGATAACTATCGTAAATGACAGGTTACCCCTTCTCTCGGTATTGGTGTATGTGTAGATATTCTCACCACGTCCTATGAACTCGTTTGAGTTCCACTTCACGCTCACATTCTCGTTGAATGAAATGTCATAAGGTGGAAACCACATGATACGTCCACCAAGCGGTCCTCTCTGCTCTGGTGAGAGTCCGTATGGCTCAAATTCATCTGGCTTTGCCTTCTCGTCACGCCATGCAAGGTTCTCAAGCGAAAACATGCATTTCTTAACAGAAACTGTCTTCCTGTCCTTATCGTCTTCCTTACCCTCGAAATAATCCTTTACCTTGGCAGTTGGAGCGATGTTCACGAATCCATTGTCATAGTTCAACACACCATGTGTATCAAGCCTCTCACTACCACCTTTTACACCGTATTTCTTGCTCTCAAGTGTACGGAATCCAACTGTATCAAAATCACCAGACAGTTCAAGACTCTCAAGGTTAACAGCTGAGTTAGCGTCACCGAAAGGTCTGATTGCATCGACCATCCTGTGATACTGGTGGTGATAAGTCCATACACGACAATATGGGTTGTTATATCCGTTAGGAGTGTCTGGATTTATCTTCAACAAGTTTCTACCATGAGACATTCCATATTTCTTAGTTATGGCAGTCTGCGTAGGATTTTCAGCATCCCTCGAATCCATACTGTTGGTATGAAATCTTGCTATAAGTGTGTTAAACATACCATTCTGGAAGTTCTCGTTTGTCTTCTTTATAAGGTCACACTTAGCAAGGTTCTGAAAACTAGTTGAATACTGACCACTGGCTGTTCCAAGGTTAGATGCAACGTTCGTTATGCTCTTGTTGTTAGGCTCACCATCGTTTGACTCTGCATAGTAATAGTTACCATTATTTGAAATTGTACTGTTAGGAACAAAATCTGGCTTCCATCTTCCAAGCAGATTCAGAGGGTCGTTGTATACATCGGCAAACTTAACCGTAGGCCTCTCCTTGTAGAACGTGAACTTGGTACATCCGTATTCACCACCACCATACATCGTGCTTGGGATGACAACACCCTGCTCATATATCCTCCTAACATGGTCAAATATGAAGACATAATCCTTTCCCAGCAAGCTAACTGGCTGTCTGCCAAGAGCTTGCACAAGAAGCATGATGTCCTCGTAGGAGTTGTTCATACCTATTGTCCTTGATACGAAGTCACTGTTGGCTATTAAGTCAGCGGCTGCATTCTTGAGAATGTCACCGCTGCTCTTCAAGAGAGTCTTCGCATATTCAGTTGAAATTGCCATGTATAAAATGTAATTTTCCTATCGTTTATTTAAATATTAAGTTGTCGTCATCATCCTACCAACTATCGTTGAAGATACACCACGTCCAGTGAGATATGAGGTATCCCTCATTTCCTTCAAGTTGATGTTACTGTTGATTGCTGTGTTAATCTTATCAGCAAGCATTGATACAAACATATGATTATCAAGCAGTTTGCTAATGTCGATGTCCTTTTGTGCGTTACCAGCATCAAGCTTGATAGTACCCTCAACTCTAACATTAATGTCGTTGACAGTTATCTTGTTGTCGCCAACCATAGATGTTGACGTATTCTGTGGAACGTATATATATTCTTTACCTCCAACAGGTGTAGGCTGTATAGTGTCAGCAATCTTCCTCTGCTGTTTCTCATTGAGGACAATTTCACCGTTCTTTAGGAATGTGAGAATATCTTCTCCTGGAGGCGTGACATTGCTTCCAACAGCACCACCAGTAGAGTGACGCTCTGGAGGCGTGAGAGGCTGTGCTGGAGGTGTGGCAGGGGTAGAAGCAGCCATCTTGTTCTTCTCAGCTTCCTCCTTTTGAGCCTGTGCATCAAAGTAACCTGCAATACCACCTCCGATAGCACCAAGAGCACCACCAACAGCAGCACCAACAGGACCTCCTATGAATGTACCTATTGAAGCACCAAGAGCACCATATTCAGCAGCCTGTCCAGCTACCTTTGCAATTGTATGGCTAGTACCTCCCTTTTCAATAACTCCCTTATCTGCCAGATAATCTGAACCATAGTCAGCCGCAAGTCCTAACCATCCAGCGACGTTAGCACCCTTAGCAACACCTCTTACAAGACCAGAGTTTCTCCATAGTGCCTTAGCACCATTCCAAAGACCCTTCACACCACCCTTAGACATTCTGTAGGCGTTCTTAGCATAGTTCTTTGCTTGTTTCCATGAGTAGTTCTTGTTAGGCCTTCCACCCTTAGACTTTGCTGGTGTTGCTGTTGTCTTACCCTTTCCGAATAACTTACCAATACCACCGAACAAGTTGGTAATTGCATTTATTATTGGAAGGAAGAACGCTGCTCCCAAAAGCTTAGTCCAGCTACCAGTTATGAATGTAGCAAATTTTCCAAAGGCATCCACCACATATCTCACCTTGTCAAGAATAGCTGGCATGTTTTCAACTGCCGTCTGTATAAGGCTCTTTACATTCTCTGCAATTTCCCCTATATGAGGTAATATCATGTTATACAATTCACCAAGGAATTCCTGTATCTTAGGCAGGTATGGAGAAATCTTCTCTGCCATTATACCCTGGATGGTTGTAATCCAACCCTGTATCTTATCATTTATTGACAACACAGCCTGTGCCTGCTCCCTAACAATCTCCTCGTCGGACATTCCACTGAACTTCATCATTTCAGCAAATTCATCCTTACCAGCACCCTTCTCGAAGTAATCCATGTTCTCATATTTACCAGTCTTTGCACTATACATCTGCATCTGACCGTTGTTAATCTGAGTCTTGTTAAGAAGGAAGTCTCTCTTGTTTGCATCACCACCAGACAGTCTATCAAGGTCAGCACCAAACTTGTTATTCTTGTATGTTACCTCTGCGTTCTTCTTAGCGATAGACGTTGCTTCATCAAGGCTTATGTGCATTGCGTCTGCAATACCCTTTACGAAGTCCCTGCTCATGGCGTTCATCTTAGCCATACCAGTCTTCTCGTCGAACTGTGCATAACCTCCAAGAATCTTGGTCATTCTCTCACCAAATGCCTCTGGGTCATAGTTTGCCTCGTATGACATATCGAGAGGATTTCCACCCATTGCGCCAGCAGCACCACCAAGCATTGAGAGCTTAGCAGAACTCTCTATTGCATCCTGTATATCCATGAAGCTGTTTGCTGCTGACTCAAGAGACTGCATGTTGAAACCAAGCTTTTCAGACAATGCAACCATCTTTGTGATACCATCTACACCGTTCTTGAAGGTAAGTCTGTTAGCCATTGACAGGTTCTGTCCTACCTTAGCTGCCATTCCAGCAGCATCAAGACCCTTCTTAGCGGCTGTTGCATATGCCTTTGACACTGCACCTTGGACGGTACTGAGCTGTCCACCCATTGTACGCATAATAGTCTGGGTAAAGTCGTTGACAGCACCTTCTCCAGCAGTCCTGTTGAGGGCAACCTGCATATCAGCCTGTGCGCTACTGAGCATCAATACCCTACCAGTAGCTCTTGAAAGATTTTGTTCAAGTTTCGCTACTTCCTCAGCGGCAATACCGTATTTAGCACCAAGGTCTTTAGCCCTGGTTGCAAGAACTTCCGTGTAGGCTTGCGCCTGCTTTGCCGTAAGGCCAGCCTGGCGAGAGAACGCCATTGCAGCATCATTGAACTGTAGTACCATTTTAAAACCACCGAAGAGAAGATTACTTACAAGCCTCAGTGATGAAGAAATAGTACCGTTCAACAAACTTGCGATTTGTCCTAACACTCCAAGTGTACCTTTACCAAAAATAGCCATTACTATACAATTTTTTATATAAATACACTTCGTTAACTTTTTTTAACACCGTAGATTTTGCTATGTGGAATATTTTATCTAATTTTGCAGCGTCTAGCAAAAATTTTGAAAATATGAGGTTTTACAAACAAGTCTGGGGTATAATCTGGGAGTTCAACTCCATCTGGGAATATGTAAGTTTCTGTATAGGAAGAGTGATAGGTGCTGCTATCTTCTTCGGATTCTTTTACCTTGCACTCAAATACGGTTGGATATGAAAAAGAGAAGGATAAACGTAATATCGGAGGCACAGCTTAGGAGCTTGTTCCGTACCTTCAACGACGAATACTTCGACGGTGTTCTGCCGATGCCAGACTTCGAGATAACCAAGAGTTTCAGATACTTCGGATACTTCATGTCTGACATTGAGGACAATACAACTGTCAACCCACTCATCAAAATCAGTGGTCAGTACGAATACACAGAGTCACAACTGCGTGACGTGTTCGTTCATGAAATGATTCACTACTACCTTGCATACATGGGTATTGATGTCAAGGGTAGTCACAGCAGGGACTTCCACAAGATGGCTGATAAGTTCAACAGAAAGTACAAGATGCACATCACTGAGACGATTAATATGAACGAATACACGAGGCGTGAAGGCACTTCGTGGTTAGGATATACTCTAGCCAAACTATTCTGACTGTCTTGATATTTATTGTAAAAACGTTTACAATGAATATTAGACAAATAATAGCAGAGGCTATCGACAAGGCTGTGATGACCTCATATGCAGATGAATTGAAAAGGTGTCAAGGTACATATGGTCTCGACCCAACACCAATTGCTACAATAACTGGTGCGTCAACGTTCGTGAACACATTGAATGACTTCGCATGGCAGGTAGAAGACGCTATACGTACAAATAACTATCGTCCAGCAAACCCTGGAAGTGGAACAAGAAGGACGCAACAGTTCCTTAACTCTAAACAGCAAATTCCAAACAAATCTGACAGAAGTTGGTTTGATAAAACTGTAAACTGGGCTGCTGATACAACTGACAATGTTTACAACTACGCAAGACAAGCTGGACTGAATGGTTTTGACCCAATAATAGGAGGTGTTGTAACTAGTTTTCAGAAAGGATACAACGCTGGTAGAGATAAACTAGCACCAGATAGTCAACCATCACAACAACCACAACAGCAAAGCCAGCCAGTTAGAAGGCAGAGAAGGCGTAAGACTGGTATTGACTTGACAACCCTCATGGGTGAAGATTACAGAACATTGCTGACAAACTATAACACAGTCAACCAATATAACCCAGGTATACTATACAGGGTTAACGGTCTCAAGAAACTTATGGAAACATTAGCAGAAATAAAAAATGCACTAAGTCGCCCTTAGTGCATTTCTTTTTTATTCAAATATTTCATCACCTGTAACACCCTGGCTCATGTTAGTATACATGCTTATGTCGGTGCTAGATGTGGTGTTATTTATGGCATTCTCCCTTGCTGTCATGTATTCGTTGTATTTGTGTATGTAATATTTCCTATCTCGTATAGGCATCCTGTCTAATACATCAAAAGGAATCTTCATGAACATATGACAAGCGAACAGCTCCTCCTTAAGGTTCTGCTCATAGGTCGGGTATATTGAGGAAAACAGTATCGTCCCAGTTAAGAAAGGTTTTGAATGAGCCACCTCCAAGACTCTCTGGACGCTCTACCTCAATGTCAAAGTTTATTCCAGGTCTGTTCTTCTCTATGTACTTCCTCAAGGTCAACGCATCCATTGCAGGCATGTTGTTAACATATTTTGCAATGAACTCCCTGTCTGTATTTCCGTTCACAGCCATAATCTGCAACTGTAGACTATTGGTAACAAGCCTGTTGAACTTAGACTGGTTGGTCTCTTTCAACTTCTTAGACCAGTTAGCCATCACAGAAAGAGCATTCCTCATAACCTTTTTATCAGTCTCCTTGAGTACCTTGTCAACAGACAATGCTGCTGCAAGCACTTCTCTCTCAGTGTCAAGCATATATGCCCTCGTACCATTGTTCTCAATCTCACTGACCTTCTGAAGCTGTTTCTCCTGCTTCCTGGTGAGATACCTAAACTTGATAGTATCCTTCTTAACAGGCGTGGTAAAATCAAACCATCCATTCTCATCACCAACCAATGTAAACTCCTTTGGTTTCAGCGTGGTAAGGTCTACAGTTGTCTCAATCTGCTCACCACTGTCTGGGTCTACCACAACGATAGGGAAATCTGCACCATAGCTGGTTGCCCTCAAGAACAGTGTGATTGCGTCAATGTCACCACTAACAAGGTCGTCTGGGTTAATGTCCTTATTTACAATCTTATTCTTGAGAAGGAAGTCTATCACGATACCGTCCTTGTAGAGGTTAGGGGAAGTGATAATATTCTCATCGTATGCAGTGAGGTATGCCACAGGCACTCTATCCATCTTGTTCTTGTAACATTGTCCGTTACTAGGTAACTGGATTACGTCATACTGAACGGACTGGTCGATGTCATTGAACATTGTATCTTCAGCAATAACCGTCTCTGTATTCGCATACATATCAGCTTCGATAACTGGCTCTTCAGCATCTTTTACAGTAGGTTCTTCAACCTTCTCCTCCTCAGTCCACTTCGTAGGCTTGTCCTCGTTCAGCATATCGAATATTGACATATCAGTATCCCCGAAGAGAGACATACTGGTAGACTTTTTCTTTTCCTTCTTGGCTGTTTCCAATGCCGTAGGGTCAATGGAATTAATGTGGTCAATAACTTCCTGCTGGGCACGCTCAATCTGGCTTACAGAGCTTTTATTACCCTTCTCCTTAGCCTCGTTCTTCGTCTTCTCCAGCATTTCGTTGTTTGCAAGCAGAACCTTAATCTGGTTCTGCTGCTCTTCTGTCAATTTCTTGTTTGCCATAACTTATATTCTGTCAATTAAACTTATTCTATTCACATACAATATCCAGTTGTCACGCTCTGAATCGTCCATAATCTTACAATCCTCAAGAACTGCGTATACATCCTCGCCAGCCTTGTTCTTGAAATGCATCTTGATGTTCCTCTTAGGCTCTTTCGATGCAACCCACTCATCACCAGCTTTCCTTCTGTAGGCGTTTATTTTGTTGTGTTCCCTGTCCCACACGTTCATTTCACTCTCGAACTCCTCCTCAACCGTGTCAAGGTCAAACTCAATCATTTCAATGAACGATTTCTGCCTTGCAAAACTGGTTATAAGACCATCAACCGTCTCGTCATCACCATCCTCGTTGTATAACGTAGCCTTACAGCTCGAATAAGACACTTTATCCTCGCTCTGGGACGTTTTCTGACCAAACCTGTATGCTTGTCCATCCAACCCAGAGAAAACGCCTCTCTGACCGTTTTTCATATCCAACGCAGAGTTGTACACAATGTCCTTGCTCCTGTTGTAGTCGTCAGCCATTGCGTTTGCATATTCACCGTCGCCATAGTATTCCTCGCTTGCGTTAAACGAGTCGTCGTTGTAGTCATAGTATGGTAGATATAGCGTAACTTCCATTTGTAATTAAATATCGTAAAAATTATTTTATCTTATTTGTGTGTCTCTTATTCTTGTTCTCTGTAAGTATGGCTTTTTCCTTCTCCAGCCCAAGCCTCATTCTCAGCATTTCAAGAACCTGTGCTGGACGCTCGTTAATGTCTTTCTCCCATATCCTCAGAATTGGTATGCCATGAGCAAGTGCCCACCTGTTCTTGTATTCATCTACACGCATATTATGCCTGTGCATAGGTGTGAGTTTATCCTCTGAGACAACCCTTGGGTCTGCATGATAATAACTACCATCTATCTCTATTATGAGGTTATGTTCTGGAAGGTAGAAATCATACCAGCGACCAATCTCTTCAACCTTGAATTGATAGATGTACTTTACACCAAGTTCCTCAAGGAATTCTTGTGCAAATCTTAGTTCAAGTTTTGACGTTCCAGGAAGTTTGTGTCTTACAGCAGGTCTCCTGGGAGCACTCTTCGATTTATACGTTTTCTTTGGCTTCGGTACACGTTTCTTAACAACTTGCTTCATATGATACTCCGTCGTAGTATATCTTCAGCGTTATAGTGGATGGGTCACTATTGGCATATGTCAACGAATCCCTAACTATTTCACTATCCAGGTAACAACCGTTGTACTTTTCCTTATACACAATACCACCAGTTGGGCTGAGGTGTTTCAACTCAACAGTGAACTTCCTGCCGTCATATGCATTCAGCTTTGCCAATACAGGTATACCTTCGTCATCAACGAAATCGTAAATCTGAACTATAATATAAGTATCTGTACGGTTTGATGAATCGTCCGAACTATAATATGGACATACCCATTTCACCATTGTAGCTGGTATATCGATAGCACTGAGGTCGAATAAGAACCTGTTGGATAACAGGATGTTATCAACATTTGGTATATCAACATTAGTTGTGTGAGTAACCTTGTACTCCTTACCGTCTTGCTTAACCACTTCATCAAACGATTTGATACCATAAGGTTTCTTATAGCTATATTTTGGCTCGCTTCCAGATAGATACTTGATTGCAGCCTTTTCTTCCTTCTTTCCCTCACCTTTCTTGATGCTATCGAAGAAACTGCTCTTCTTATAGGTTGTATAAACGCAACCATTTTCAATCTCCTCCCTCAACAATGCAATGTCGTTGAGAGTATCCTCTATTGCTTTCTTGATGCTGTTCAAAGTTGAAGCTGAGGAATCGTTTCTCCTAAACGCCTCATGAAGTGTGCTGGTGAGCATCTTGTGTTCATTTATCTTCATTTCCAGGCGTTTGTTCAAGTCTGCTATTCCAGACTGTCTTCTGTGTCTTCTTTCCATATTCCGATATTATTTATTTTTATTAATTATTAGATTCTTAAGAAATTCTTCCTTTTCTGGAGTTTTTTCGTTATATTTGAAAAACTTCGATAAGCCATACGTCTTCACGAATGTGTTATAACCTCTGTCAGCAACACCACGTTTCGCTTTGACATTTATATATTCTTCCAATGTCTTCGTGGAGAAATGCTTTATGTATGCGTTCTGATAGGTGTACGGTTGGAATGGTGAGTTGTCAACCCTTACCCCATCTGGGTTACATGCCTTGGTTACACACATTGGTATATGTGGACTCCATTGCCAAATGAAGTTCTTTTTCCAACACCTCACAATAGATTTTACATGATAGTTCTCTGGAAAGTTATACTGAACACACAGGTCTAAATCCGTTGGCTGTGTGAACCTTTCGTTGACTGGTCTACCGTCATTGGTGATGAGGTTGTTATCAGTATATCCCATCCAATTTATCTTTACGCAATCAAACCCGTCAAACCTTTCTAGAAACTCGTGGATGTCCTTACTGGTCTTCAATACCAAAAACTCATCAAAATCAAAGAACGCTATCCAGTCATAATCCTTACCATATGTATTATAACACAAGGTGTAAGCCTTTAACTGGACATTCTCTATGTCTCTGAACGGTACTACTTCTACCAAGCCATCATCAATATACGGCTGAAGCACTTCCTCGAAGTGTTCCTCGTCACCATGATTGTTATCATAGATGAAAATTTTATCAAACCCCAAGTTCTTGTACCATTCCACAAACTCGACAGCATACTGGTTCTCCAGTCTTCCTACACAGCATAATGCTACTTTCATGACACCTTTCTTTAAAAAATAAAAAAAATAAGCACAAAAACAATAGTTCTGTGCTTATTATAATTTTTGTTACCGTTTTTCTCTTAGTAAGCGAGGATTGCGTAGTCGAAACGCAATGTGATTGTGATGGTTGCAAGGTCATCCTGGCTGTAGTCAAGTTCACCGAAGTCAGCCTGTGTACACATCGTGTTCTTCAATATCCACTTTGATACAACTACACCTGTTGGGTCAAGCATCTCAAGCTCAACGTCACGCTTGTAACCAGCGGCATAACCCTGTCTACCAGACACTGACTCAGAATGGAGACGAATCCACTCCATGATAGCCTGTGAAGCAGAAGGTCCGATTGGGTCACGGAGCGTCACCTGCATTTCATCCCAAGTATAACGTCCCACAACGTAGGTCTCTGTGTTCAAGAACTGGATTGGTTTACCTTCCTGCTTAATTGCTGGTCTGTGAGCTGTCTGACACCACCACTCCTGGATACCCAGGTCTGCTGGGAATCTAAGAAGCCATCTATTTTTTCTCAATGGCTCATAGTTCAACGGCATCTTCAAAAGTAAATCACTCATAATTTTAATATTTTAATCTAGATTATTTATTATCAATTTTAATATAAATATATAATATTATATTTTTTTAATATAAAATACTTGTATTTCCCATTTTTTTTATATATCTTTGCATTATGATTAAAATATTGTTACTTATGATACTTGCGCACGTGGTCGATGACTTCGTGCTGCAACCAGTCTGTCTCTCAAAACTGAAGCAGAAGTCCTGGTGGGAAAAACAGGATGGATACAAGAGACTGTACAAGGATGACTATAAGATGGCATTGCTCATTCATTCAATGTCATGGTCGATTATGACACTGCTACCAGCTATATTTATGTTAAATCCCACAGGATTTCTCCTGCTAGGTGTGTTCATCGTAAACACGCTCATACACTATGTGGTTGATAACGAGAAAGCTAACAAGGGGCACCTTAACCTTATGGCTGACCAGTTCATACATCTATCACAAATATTCGCATCGTGGGTTATACTATGTCAATGGATATAAAAAAAAAAATGGAGATAGAACAGAATCTATCTCCATCTACATACTTTATACTATGCCGTTAGCATAATACATTTGTTCTAGTTTTGATGCGTATTCCATTACTTTTTGTGCTCCATCTGTGTTAGCAATCAGTGCAATAAGATGGCGATACGCTTCATCGTATCCTATGAATTCGCCAATTTTTTCTGCTTTCTGTTGTGCGGCATCAAATTCGTTTTCTTTCAACATTCTACCTACAGACTCTTCCACAATCCTGTGAAGGTCACTCTCTGTTAATCTAATAACTCTCTTGTTAACAATCTTGTTTTCAACTGCCATATTAGATGTTGGTCTAGCAGAAGCTGCGTGTTCTTTCTGAAAATCATTGAAACCAGCACCAAAATCTGGGTGTGTTAAATGTCCAAAGTTTTTCTCTGGGTCAAGACCCATTAATTTATGTTGAAGTTTATTGGCATTATGAGCCATTCTGTCATGATTTTTCATTTTAGCAACTTTGTCTGGTTCTTGTATTCCACTTATCCCCATTTCACGTGCTAACTTAGCTGATTTCTCAAGATTTCTAGCAGAGCCTCTTCCAAGAGCATACATGTCATGCTCGTTTACAATTTTCTTACCCATAGTTGTTTACTTTTTATTTCCTGTGTCAGTTAATACCTTATCGCTCTCCAGGAATACCTTCTTGAAGAACTCGTAAAGTGAGCTTGTTGGGTGGTCAGCATACTTCTTCAAACCCTCGATAGCTGTCTCTCTAATCTTACCGATGATTGGCTCGTGCTGGATGACCTCCTGGGCGTGCATTGCAATCTCCTCCTCAGAGTCACCCTGTCCCATCATCATCTGTGGGTTCTGCTGCATCATCTGTGGGTTCATCTGCTGCTGTGTCATTGCCTCATGTGGGTCTTGCATAGTGCCATCCTCACCGTTGAATATAAATCTCTCTGAGAGCTGTCCCTTCAACTGGTTAAGCTCCTCTATCAATTTCTTTGTCTTATTGTCCATAATAAACGTTTATTTTCTATATAAATATCAAGTAACAATAAAAAAGGAGGGAGATTCCCTATCTCCCTCCCTTTATCTATAGAGTTTTATTGTTTAAATGTCATCGAATGAAACTCCCTCTGGTGTAAGAACGAAGTCGATAACGATGTACTCAAGTGCGTTGTAAGGCTTGAAGAAAATCTTAACTGGAAGCTCTCTTCTCTCACGTGACTCAATTGTGTCGTTAATCTCAATTCTGTAGTCAGAGATACCCCTGTTAGACCTTATGTTGTCCATGATTGGGGTTACAGTTGACATGAATGACTGCTTCACTGTTGGGTCGTTTGGCTCGAAGATGAGACCGATACAAGAGATTGCAATCAACTTTCTCATTCTCAGCAAGAGCCTACGAACTGCGATACGGTTGAGCTGTGACTCGTTAATCTGGAGGTTCTTCTGTCCCCAAATCTTAGGACCATCCTGTGCGAAGGTCTTGATTGGGTTGATTCTTCCGTCGTAGAGGGTATCCTCGTCACCAATCTTAGTGATAAAGTGTGCCCTTACGCAGTCAACGTTACCACGCTCGATACCAGCAGGTGCGAACCAAGGATAAGCCGTGTTGTCAGTCTGTGCGAAGTTACGTACAGCGTCCTTCGTAGCTGGCAAGTAGATATACTGGCTGTTGTCCTGGTCGAGGTACTTAACCCAAGGGTAGTAGGTACATGTGTAGTTAGAGTCAATCTCTGTATCCTCAAGGTTTCCTACTGCATCGTCTGGGGTGTACATTTCGTCAACGTAGTCACCAGCACCGCTTGGCTTATCTGGAGTTGTCACAACGTAGATAGAATCGGCTCTCTCTTCCTCAATCATTTCAATTGCTTCCTCCACAAGGAGCTTCTGGTTAACGTAGTCGATACCTGGGGTTGCGAATACGTTGATGTCAGTTGCCTCTGGGTTAGAGAACTGACGGATACCGCTCAAGTATGCGTACCAGTCTGATGTGATACCGTTCTGGTTCAATTGGAGAAGGTCTGGGTCTTTAATCCTGTTGAATGCATATCCCTCACCGCTACCCTGGTTGATGAAGCCTCTGTACTGAGACATCTTATACTCATCGGTATTGGTTCTCTGGTCTCTGTAGTCATCCCATCCATCGAATCCACCGTAGAAGTATACAGTGAACTTACGGAGGTTAACGTATTCGTAGATTGAACCGTACATATCAGCTTCAGTTCCTATGATAGGTGGTTCTGAAAGTATCTGTGTTCTAGAGTTTGTTGAAACTGCATCGAACAGATAGCCAGTATCACCGTCAACTGTTATTGCTGATGCAATACCACCGCCAGCTGAATCAAGTCTTGAGTCAAGGTGGAAACCGTGAGACAAGAACTCTGGGTTATCGATGTATGCCTTGTTACCCTTGAAGGTGAAGTTGTCGATGTCAACACCAATCCATGAAGAAAGACCGAAGTACTGCTTCCTGTTCTTGATGTCTGGGTCGTACATTCTATTATACTTCAATGTTGGGAACTCAACATTCTTTGATGCTCCTGCGATAGGCTCTCCATCATACTTAGGCTGTGGATAACCAAGGAAACCAGCTGGAACTGACATCCTTGCAGCTGTAGAGTCATTCACCTCAACAGTGATGAACTTAGACTTAGACTCGTATACTCCGTCTGGTGTACCAATCTTGAAAGCGATGTAGTTTGATGTACCTGGAATCATAGAGCAACGTCCGAACTTCTCAAGTGGCATAATCTGCTCATCACCGTCGTCAATCCTACGTACAACAACGTCGAATGTACCGTCGTCTGGTCTGATGTTCTCGATAGAAATCTTAACCTCGTAGTTTGCATTGTCACCGTCTGTGATTGTGTGGAATCTGAACAGCCTGTTAACCTCAACATGGTTGAAGTCACCCTTCAAGTTAGACACAATCCAAGGAGTTGAAGCAAATCTGAACTGTGACTTGTAATCGTTCATATCAAGCTCAACGAAGTGTATGTTTTCTCCGTCATCAACTACCTTGTAGTAGAGGTTGCGGCTTCCGTCAAGCACCAATGTTGCTTCCTTACCATCGTTGTTGTTATCCTCATCGTCTCTTGTAGACTTCACTCCTGTGAGGTTTCCGTAGATGTTTGTCCTATCAACGCCGTCACCAATCTTATCAAATCCACTGAAGTAGTATGCATAGTGATAGAATCTCTTGCCGCTAGCGTCAGTGTACTGCCTTACGGTGTAAATCTGTCCGACTTCAGCAAGTATTTGTGCAAGTGTATTCTCTTCCCACTGTGCAATTTCTTCATCAGTCTTTACGTTCTCTGGTCTTATGTTAGTAAGCTTCGTAGCAAGTGTTGTTGACTTTGCTGCTGCATATGTGTAAGGCTTGTTGGTATAGTAGTCGTAAGGAACAACCTTGATTCCAAGTCCCTTTGTCTGACCACTTTCGGTATACTGTCCAGAGTTCTTGTCAGCGACAAACCTCATTCCGATATGCTTCCTTCTAAGTGACATTTCAGACATTTCCAAAATGCCAGATACTGGCTCGTGGTGGCAATAGTCTGCTGTGTAGTAAACTTGGTAATACTGGAGCTGGTCGTCAATCTTATCAACCTTGTTCTCAACAATTGCCTGGTCAAGTGCAACGTCGTACAGTGACTCAACGAAAATAGGAGCATCGCCATCATATGGCTTAGAGCCAAGAACGTTAAGAATATACTCCTTATCTCCAGGGTTCAATGTTACTGGATACTCGAAGAATCCCTTCTTGATTGCTGCCTGTCTCTTTGTTTCATCGTCGCCAAGGCCATCAGCTATAATGTCATCTATCTCTGAGCTATTATATACTCCGACTACACCAACGAGCTTGAATCTTCCATGATTGTTCTGTGAAATAGCCCAGTTAGCTTCGCCAGCGGTCATTCCATAACCAATACACTCGTTACCATTGCTGTTCATTGGGATGTATTCCTTAATCTGAAGAGCGTTCTCATTGTATCCGTCTTTCTGACATCCGTTAGAACCATGAGTCATTTCTCCAACGTAGTATTTGAGTGTGTCGTACTTTGAATCCTCACATACACAATCTTCAGTAGAACCAGTTGAATAAGGCTTATAAGTACCTCTTGAACGGATTACTGCAACAGCGATTGGATTCTGACTTGAGTCACCTTTCTTAGATGCAGTCACAATCCAAGCAGGTCCAGCGTTGTAACCACTAAGTCCAAGAACACGAACAACCTTGAGCTGCTCTGATTCTGTCAAGTAAGACTTAGCAATGTAAGGCAACTCGTATTTAGGATACTGACTTCCCTTGAACTTCTCAGTACTAGTTCCACCGAAAATCTCCTGGAATTCACGCCAGTTGGAAATATCCATTGGCTGGAAAGCAGGACCTTTCAGCGTCTCACCCACAACTCCAAGAGTAGTGATACCAAGGCTACGTACTGCGTAGTTGATGTCAATCTCACGGGTGTAGATACCTGGTGAAACATGTATTCCTCTTGCATTATCTGCCATAATTCTTAAAATATTTTAATATTATTAGTTATTTTCCTTTTATATAAATATTTAATGTGTTTCATTAGTTAGTCCCAAAACTGGTTTTTTGTAATAATATCAGCAAACTCCTCGTCGTAGAACCTGTTTGAAATATCCTTTACAAATGCAACCATCTTCGATGTGTTGAGGCTAACCTCATCGTCTATAAGTTTGTTGTGGTATTCCCTCAACGCTTCCTTATCACCAAATTTCTTGGCATGTTCTTCTTGCAACATGAAGAAGAGATTGGTTATCTTACCAACCTCCTTGAGGAATCCATATAGTTCTATAACCTCAGCAAATCTCAGCTGAAACTTGAACCTGTTCTCTATCTCCAGGAGAAACCTCTCAAGTGTCATTAAATTTCTAACTGTTATCATAACAATACAATTTTATTAAATATAAATATCATCCCATAATTGAAAAAAGGAATAGTGGTTAGCTATTCCTTATGATTTTTTCTCTATTACGATGTTTGTGTGGTCTTCACAAGTCTCACCAGTTTCTACCAACTCATAGCCAAGTGATTCAGCCCTTACCTTAGCTGCCTTGATAACTTCCTCCTTTGCTATAGTCTCCTTGTATGTGGTTAATTTTTCATCAGTACTAAGTACGTCTATCTGGTCGATTGCTGTAGAAGCTGTTATAGAATATCCAGCACCAGAAATCATGAACTCTGGAACACCAGTCTTGCTGATGTTATCCATAAACCACTCAGAGTCTTTGTCAAAGTTCAAGAGAACGGTTTTCTTTATCTGCTCAAGGCACAATGTCTTGTAGTACTCTGGGAATGATACAGACTCTTCTTCTTCTCCACCATGAATAGTCTTTTTAAACATGCCGTTAGGTGTCTGCTGGTCTCCCTCTTTCTTGTTATAGGTGTCACCATCCTCTATGTATATGTCAAGATAATACTTCTTCTTTGTTGTAGCGTCAGTTCCCTTCTGTGCCTCTACATATGGTATCTTATCCTTGACTTTATCAGAGTTGATTATACATACGTCGTTATCTTTTCCGTATCCCTTTATGTCGTAGATAACGCCATCGTTTACATAGTAATATTGCTTAATGTAAGAAGTTGATAATGTATCCATGTTTCTGTATATATTTTTATTTGTTATTTACTATAAATATTTTTCTAAAGTCAAAACTATTCCTCTTCTTTTGGATTTATCAGTATATGTTCCTCCGTAGGTTTCTCATCAAGCGATGACTCTGGAAGATTCTGTGTATCTATTACTGTGTCTGGGTCGTATCCGACAAGTGTTACCTCAGATACCTTTCCAATTACCTCTCTTTCTATCGTCACCCTTATCTCGTCACCAGTAACGAATCTAACATCTTTGTCAAAACTCATTTCTTCTCCGTTGACGAACAGTTTGATTTCACCGACGTTATCCACCTCTATTGATTCAAGAATCATGTTCTTGTCTATCACAAATGACAGGTCGAATGTACAGTCGTCGAAATTCATTATCACCTTCATGACCTTGAACTGGTATCTGCTAGGTGGCTTCTCACAGCAGTCAGTGTTAGGCTCTATAGGTTCTTCAATCGCTGGAGGTGGAAGAATTGTATCCGTCACCTCTGTCTCACATTCATCATAAGGCTTGAACCTCTTGTCGGCGAAACTGTCAGCATCGAATCCAGTTATGAACTGCACCTTTTCATCCTCTCTCCTGTTCTTTCCACGCCTGGTAGATATTCCAGTAGCGTCAGAATCATGAGACGATATGACAAGTCTTGAAGGTATTCTCTCAACACTGTAATCCTCACGTCTTATGATATACCCCTTCAACTTTATCTTGAACGTCTGAGAATAATATTTACGGTCATCTATGGTATATTCTGACTGGTCTGATATATCCTCAAGTGTAAGTGGCATTGGGTGGTCATTAGGCGATACATACACGGTGATTGCATTGAACTCGTAGTGCATCATTTCGTTCATTTCATTCAGTAGTTCCATCTTATTTGTTATGATGGATACCGAATACATGAAGTTGACGGCAAACGGCTGTTTCATGGTGTACTTGTCATATGCTTCAACACCGTTCTCCTGTAGCACAGGAACATAGAACATGGCGAAATCCTTATGACCTGGTATATTGAAGTAACTGCCCTGGTTCTCTCCTTTCTGAGGATTGTTTTCACGTGTGATGGTCTTGAAGTTCATTATCATGTTACCATAGTCGTCAGTCTGACTCCACGTTTGGGTATATTCGCTTATCCTCTGTGTAGAGTACAGTTTATATGTAGGAAGCCTAACACCGTCATACTCCAGGTTGAACTTCTTGTCAACCCAGTTGAACATTTCCTGGTCTATGTCAGAATACTCAATAGGTTTTGGAAATGGAGTACCATGTTCAAGAATCATCTTGGACATATTTCTCCTCCTCTCCTTGCCCATCGCATGATGACGGAGTTTCAGCTTATCCATATATGCCTTTGGTTGCATTAACATATCGATACTTTTTATTTCCTATAAATATTTATTGGTAATTAAATAGATTACATTATGAAACGGATTATAAGACTTACAGAGAGTGACCTCCACAGAATTGTGAAGGAATCAGTGAACAAAATTCTAAGAGAAAGTGGACATGAGTGGTGGAGAGAAGAGGATTGGAATCCAAATCACCCAGATTATAATGACGGTACTGATGAAAGTGACGAACCAGACGACTTTGATGAACGTTATTATGAAAACAGATAAAGGACTCACACGGCTGAGTCCTTTTTTATTATCCTAATGTCATTTGCGTCAAATATTACATAGTTCTTGAACTTCTTACCAGTGTTACCATTGGTTGCAGTCCATAGGAGTCCCGTATACCCAAGCTTGTCATGGAAGAACCTGCTTGCGTATTTGTCGCCACCAAGGAATGATGATATAGTACCATACAGACTGTTACCGTCAGTACATTCACCTATATATTTGCATTCATCTTCCCAGAACTCATCCTCATACCCTTTGTATGCCTCCCTACCATATTCATCCTCATTTATGTAATACCTGTAGAAAGCATAAGCAACCTTCATAGCCAACGTAGTGCTGACTCTATCGCCGTTAAGGTATTTCTTATCTGGTATCTCAACGGTGTATATAAGCCCTCCCTTAGAGTATTCCTTAGCGCATTCATATTCAGTTGTGAGATATGCGCCATATCCATATGCCTGCTGTCCCCAACCAGTTGACATATAAGCGAAGTCAAACTGCTCAAAATCATGAGGAGAGCCGTGAAAGAGTTCAAGTTCATCTATTGCCTCCATTATACAGCGGTTTATCCTAGACTCCCAGGCATAGTCCTTCCTACCATCTGGCTCTATGAACTTGTCTGGATTGTAATCTATAGATGTCTTTGGTTTCTGTGCCTTTTTCGCCTTGAGACTGTTCTCATACTCTACAAGCTCTGGGTAGTGTGATGTGAGAATGGTGTATAGACTTTGGTCATAGCCAACAAGCCCACCACCACGCTTTATCCTATATCCAAGCTTGGTAGCGAAATGGGTTATGGTCTTAGAAGAAAATTTCACACCCCTGTTGACTTTAAAGTTCTGTATGATTCTATTTATAGTCCAAATCATATCCATAAATAGATTTTCCAGTCATTTTATTTGGAATTTTAAGATTTTTTATATATCTTTGCACTAAGAAACGATGCTCATCCTGGTATGAGCTATAGATTCACTAACAACTTAACAACAACTTTATGGGTAAAATTATTTCTACAGATGTCGTTAATACCTTCTTGTCTGGACATGACCCGATGGAGCACATTATCACTATTGAATGTGACTACATGGAAGACAAGGTGAGTATTGTTTATGTAAACGACGAAGGACAAAAAAGGGTCAAACTAGACGATTTCAAGCCATTCATATGGTGTAAGAACAGCGCAGCAATTCGTCTCTTTGAGGGTGACAGGAAGAAAATCATGCAGGCTATGAGAGAGTATGGCATAGCTTGTAAGAAACTTAAAACCAAGGAAGAAGGGCAGCACGAGGTAAGCGACAGGCTTGAAAACGGTTATAAATACATGTTCTACGCCACCAGGAGAATGAGTTATCACAAGTTCCTTGACTTTTTCAAGGCGGGTGGTGTTCCAGTTCATGATAACAAAAAAAATTCACAAGGAGAGTCCAACAGGGAATACATGGCAGTAACTCCAGTCGAACAGTATATGATTCAGACTGGTAAACGTCTCTTCAAGGGTTATGACAACTATAACGACTTGAACAGATTCACGTTCGACCTTGAGACTGAGGGACTTAACCCACGTATACACAGAATCACACAGATTGGTCTTAGGAACAACAGAGGTGTGAAGAAAATTATCTCAGTGACTGGTGAAACTGAGGCAGAGAAGGATAAAAACGAGCTTACAGCAATTGAACTTTTCCTTTACATTCTCTCAACCGTAAAGCCAGACACTGTTGTAGGTCACAACTCTGAGAACTTCGACTGGGATTTCTTTATTGTAAGATGTGAACAGCTTGGTACTTCATTTAAAGAACTAAGTCTAAAGTACTTTAAACACCCTATCTTTAAGAAGGATAAGGAGGCTGTTTTAAAGCTCGGTGGCGAGGTTGAATACTACAAACCTACAGTTATGTGGGGTCACGTCATTCTCGACTCCCTGCACGCCGCTAGAAGGGCACAGGCTCTTGATTCAAACATGAAACAATCTGGTCTTAAATATGTGACCAAATATCTTGAGTTGAAGAAGCCTAACCGTGTATATGTCCCAGGTGATAAAATCAGCAGTACATGGAAGATAACGGACGAGGTGTTCGGATTCTGCGAGGAAGACGGAGACTGGTACAGGGTCACTGAAAAGAGACCGTTGCTTCCTGGATACGAATTGAAAACTGGTAGATATGTTGTAGAGCGCTACCTTCTCGATGACCTTTGGGAAACTGAAAAGGTGGAAGAGAAACTGAACGAGTCAAACTTCCTCGTTGGTAAGATGCTTCCTACGACGTTCACACGTGCCTGTACAATGGGTACAGCAGGTATATGGAAACTCATCATGCTTGCATGGGGTTATGAGAATGGTCTTGCAATTCCAGCGGCAGCACCAAGCAAGAGGTTCACTGGCGGTCTTTCCAGGCTTCTAAAGACTGGTTTCGTTGACCGTATTGTGAAACTCGACTACAACTCCCTTTATCCATCAATTATCCTTACATGGCATGTGTCAACTCCTATTGACATCATGAATGTCATGCTTTCATTCCTCGAATACATCCTCACACAGCGTGAGAAATATAAGGACTTGAAGGGTAAGGCTGGTGACAAGGCAGATGAGCTTGCAAAGCAGCTTAAAGAGTATGAGGGTAAGGACGAAGAGTTCAAGAAGAGACTTGCTGAAGAGATTCAGAGGTGGAAGATTGAGAAGACTGGTAACGATAAGAAGCAGTTGCCTCTTAAGATTCTTGCCAACTCATTCTTCGGTAGCTATGGTGCTCCTAACATCTTCCCATACGGTGATGTCGTTGCAGCTGAGAAAACAACCTGTATTGGTCGTATGTCACTGAGACTCATGATTTTCCACTTCACGAAGATTGGATATGTGCCTATCGTGGGCGACACTGACGGTTTCAACTTCCAGATGCCACCAGAAGACAAATTCAGATATACGGACGCACACCCATATATCAGTACTGGTGCTGGTAGAAACACTGAGAGGGGTAAAGCTTATACAAAGGTCGAGGCTGATGTTGCAGAATTTGAGGATTTGTACCTCGCACAGGCTTACAACGGTGGTATAAACAAGATGGGTCTCGGTATCGATGAGTACTGTGATGCTACCATCAACTTCGCAAGAAAGAACTATGCCGACCTTCTACCAAATGGTAAAACAAAGAAGGTGGGTAACACCATCAAGTCAAGGAAGATGTCTGGCTACCTGGAGAAGTTCATCGACGAGGGTGTTGACCTGTTGCTCCACAACAATGGTTACAAGTTCCTGGCTAATTACTACGACTACATCGATAAGATATACAACTATCAGATTCCTATCAAGGACATCGCCTCAAAGGGTAACATCAAGAAGACTCTGAAAGACTATATGGCTGATTGTAAGACACTTACAAAGGCTGGCACTAAAAAGTCAAGACAGGCATGGTACGAGCTTGCAATCAAGGAGGGTCTTAATCCTAACGTCAGTGATACCATCTACTACATCAATACTGGTACTAAGAAGGGTCACTCAGACGTGAAGCGTATCACCCACTACTTCTACTATGATGCTACTGGTGAAAAGATAGAGGTTACAAAGGAAGTGGAGAAATGGTACAAGGAATATACAGGAAAAGATAAGACAAGACTGGATATTGCAAAGGAACACTATACCAAGGCGTTCGAGGAAGACGAAATTATCCTCAACTGTAAGTTAGTTCCTAACGAGATTGTTGACAGTGAAGAGGCTGTGCTCTGTAGTGACTACGAGGGTCTTGAATACAATGTTGACAAATACATTGACCAGTTCAATAAGAGAATAACACCTCTGCTCGTATGCTTCCACCCAGATATTAGGAATAAGATTCTCATCACCGACCCTAAGGACAGGATGTTCTTCACAGAAGCCCAGGCGAAGCTTGTGAGCGGTTATCCTAATAAGGAGGGTGACCAGGATACCTTCGAGGCTCTTATGACCCCAGAGAGGAAGGAAATAGAGTTCTGGACAAGCATTAATGAAGTTCCTCCATTCGTCAAGGAGTGTGAGATTGACTGGGATAAACTTGTTGCCGACTACAAGGCTGAGGTTGAGAAAGAAAACAGTGAGATATTCCAGATTGAAAACAGGAAGTACATAGATGCCCTTAACCACCTCACTGATGCCGACATCGAGGCATTCGAGGAAGAGGGTAAACTTCCATCTTCAATCAGCTCGATAATGACTCTCGGTTCTGACATGAGGTTCTATTTCAAGAAACTGCCAGAAATGACACCTTCTACTGGAGGATTTGCATTTGATGACATCATGTACAGTTTCATCGAAACTGCTGAAGGATAAAAAAAAGAGGCTAGATTCGCTCTAGCCTCCTTTTTTGTTGTTAAATATCGTGCTGTCTAACGTTGTTCATGTAGTTGTAATTGCTTGCACTTGAATCTTCGTCAGTGTAGTAATCTGTCTTATAACCTGCTGCCTCAGCTGCTGCCTTTGCCTCAGTGTCATCTGGACCGTAGTACATTCCGCAGTCCCAAGCGTTGCTCAAGTATATACCATTCTGTGGTGTATCAACAGCTGGTTTAACACCGCCAGAACCTTCCTGTAGACATACAATTCTAAGGGCATTGGTATCTGTGAACTCAGTGCCAGTTGGGTCGATATAATCACCGTTCAGATTCTCTATAACGATTTCATCGTCAGTCATCGTTCCAGTGTTACCACGTGAGAGCTTCACGTCAACCATCATCTTCTTGTTAGCACCATCGTCTATCCAATCTGACTTGGTTGTACAGGTCTCACCGCTAACCCACATTTCAAGGATTTCACAAATCTGATATGCCATCATCTTATCTGCATCCATAAATGACGTTGCGCCACTTATCACGCAAGATAATGGGTCTGCTACATATCCGATTCCTTCACCACATCCACCAGGTGCTACTTCACCGCCGAACAATGTCTTGTAGATAGCGTCGGTCTTTCCACTTACACATTCTGCTAGTGTGTTTCCAGAGCCACAAACATAGAGACCGTTGTTACGTATCTCAATCATATTGTCGCTTCCCTGGTCTGGCTTACCATCGCCATCGTGGTCGTCAGTAATAAGCACTCTACCATTCAATATATCTGGGCTACCAGCTGTATGTGCTGAAGCTGGTGTCTTCCAAAGTTCAAGAGCACTCTTTTCACTCAAGTTACTTACAATCCAGTCGTTGAAAAGTTCTGTAACTGGGAATTTAAGCTCGTGCTGAACACCATTTGCATCAGTGTACGTCAAAACAAGGTCTTTCTCGACACTATCATATGTGATGTTATCAAGCAATGCTCCAGCTGAAAGCTGCTTCTCATCTTGAAGAACATCGTTTACATACAACTGTATCTTGTTTGTAACCTGGTCATAATCAAGCCTTACAGAAGCAAACAAACCTTCATAGGCAGTACCCTCTGGGTTTAGGATGATGTTACCATTTGAGTTAGCAATCTTAACCTTTGCAGTTACGATGTTTTCACTTGATTTATTTAAGTCAACTGTGCTAGTATCGTCAAACGTGAGAGTTGCTTGACGTATTGCTTCGGCAAGGTCATCGTCAGCAGCTTCACGTGCAGCGGCCTCGTTAGCAATAAGAGTAGCCAATCTCTCGTCTTCAGCCGTAGAACGCTCAATTTCTGAGTTAAGGCTTTCCTGGATGGTATTTTCAATAACCTCTGCTCTAGCGGTCTCAATCTCAATCTTTGAATTGAGAGAAGAATCTCCAGAAATTCTTGCAGCAGTTTCATCAGCAATCTTCTGATAAAGCTCATTATCAGCAGCTTGTGCTCTTAATGTCTCCTCAGTAATTAATTCACGAAGTGTATTGTCCTCAGCTACCCTAGCAGCAGTCTCAGCACTAAGTTTCTCATCGTGCTCCCTATCCTTGTCAGTTGAACGCTGTATCTCTGTCTGGAGATTAGTATTAACTGTCTCTATTGCACCAGAGAGTGCTGTCTCTGCGCTGATTGCACGGATGGTTTCAGCATCAATCTTACTGTCAAGAGCTGTTTCTGCGCTGATTGCACGCTCTCTCTCAGCATTGATAGCATCAGAAAGTGCTGCTGTTACATCAGTATTAGCTGGAACATAGAGTGCTCCGTGGTCGTTGACAAGGATGTTGTCTGTGTGAGCTGAAGTGATAACAACTTCACCAGAGAGTTTGTCCTTACCGTCGATTACTCTCTCCCTATTAAGCTTAACTGCGCTGTCTGGGTCGTTGTAGGCCTCCCACTCCTGGAATATCTCACCAAGTGGTATACGGAGTTCCTTCTGCTCTGAACCGCTGTGGTACTTAATGATAAGTGTCTCAGTGGCTGGGTCATACTCCATACCGTCGATTACTGATACGCTGTTGAGCTGAAGTTCCTTGGTAACATTCTCCGTAGATGCATTGTCTGACCTTGTGAGTGTCAAGACATTTGTATCTGGGTTGTAGCTCAAGTCGATGAAGTTGTAGAGTCCGTCACCCTCAAGTCTAAGACTGTTCTGGGTCTCTGCTGTGCTCAAGTTGACCTTGATAACAGCTTCCTTACCATCTGCGCCTTCTCTTTCAACAACGTCGATTGAGTTATCCTCGTTGATTACGTGCTTGAGGCTAGCCTTTGTGTCGGCACTAAGCTCATTTACTGCATCCTCGATGGTAAACCTTGGACCGAAACCGTCACCGATTTCGTCGTCGATTGTATCGAGTCTTCCGTCATGCTCAGTATCCTTCTCAGTTGAACGCTCAATCTCAGTTATGAGGTCTCCAGATACGGTGTTAACCTTCTCTGTAAGCTGCTCGAACTTGTATGTTACAGTCTCGTGAGCGTCAGTAGAGAAACCGCTACCGATTGTATTGTCGATTCTCTCGACATCAGCAGTTCTGTCAGCAATCTCCTGCTCAATCTTCTCGTCAAGAGCTGTCTCAGCAGATGTAGCACGTGCAATCTCATTGTCAATCTTCTCGTTGAGGTTTTCGTCCTCTGCAATGAGGTTGTCAAGCGCATCCTTCACAGTACCGTCACCATATTTGATATTGTCGGCAGTACCCTTAACATAGAGAGTATGGAGTCCCTGCTCTGACTTCTCCTCAAGAATGTTGTCCTCAAGTGAAGAGATATTAACGTCAGCTGTAAGGATGTCCTTACCGCTGGTCTTTCTCTGCTTAACGAGCTTTACGCTGTGAGCTGTATTCAACACGTCCCACTCGTCAATCATTCCACTGATAGGAATTCTAACGGTCTTGGTCTCGCCCTTGTCATTCTTGTACTTGATTACAAGTTCTTCCCTTGTTGGGTCGTATGTGATGCTCTCGATAACGTCAACAGTGTTGAGCTGTACCTCATGTCTGATAGGAGTACCGTTTACACTTGAAGTCGTCAATACGAGCTTGTTCTCACTTGAGATATAGTCAAGGTTTGTTGAAGCGAAGAAACCGTCAGCTCTCTCCCAGATAATATTATCGTTATCCTGGGAAATCTTAATCTTGTTAAGTTTATCAAGTTGCTCCTTAACGTTTGACCTGTCACCGTTCCAGTAGTAGACGATGTTTGATGCAACACCATCAACATACAGGTATCTTCCGTCAGTAGTCTTCTTGAGGATGTTTGCAGGTCTGTCGTCTGCAATTCTTACGTCTGCACGAAGAATATCCTGCCAAGGCTCTACATGGTGATGCTCGTCAGTATTGTCATAGTAAGCTTCTTCCTTTGTAAGTACAATAGGAGTCTTTGAAGCCTCTCCCTCAACGTCCCACTCTGCAATAAGTTCCTCACAGTTGATTACAACCTCATCACCATTCTTCATGTGGAGGTGAAGTGACTCATCCTGTTTCTTATACTCACCACTTACGAGGTAGTTGTTAGGAAGCTTCACAGCCTGTTTCTTGATAGTACCGTCAGCCTGTGACACAACGAATGTGAACGTCTCACTTGGCTCGTCGTATGTAAGGTCAACGTAGATGAACAGACCCTCAGGTCCTGCCTCGTCGTCGAATGGTACAACCATCAAGTTGTTACCCTTCACGTTACCCTCGAATATGTGAGTCTTAGCTGTCTTTACGTCGCCACTCAAGAATGTACCGTCTTCTGTCTTCTCAACAGTAAGGTCAAGAGTGCTGCTGTCAAATACTGCAAGTGTAAGACTCTTGATTGCCTTTGCAAGCTCTTCCTCAAGGTCTTTTATCTCTGCCTCTGTCTTGTCTATGTCGATGATACAGAACCTGTTCTGACCGTGATACAAAGTGTTGTTCGTCTCAGAACCGATAACGAGCATGATGTGAGGACCTTTCTTGAACGCAGAGTTACAAGAATCGTCACCACCATTCTCTTCGCACTCATGAGCGTCGTCATCCTTGTTCTCATATCTGAGAATGGTTGGCTCAGCAAAGAGTGAATATCCATAAGGGGAGTTCTGTTCACTAGCAAGACCCTCACCATTGTCCTTTATCTTGTCATAGATATACTCGATAGCCTTACATCTATCCTCGAATATCTCGTCATGGTGTCTAAATTGTAGCCTGTTAATTGTATCCAATTCCATTGTCAATTATTTTGTTTAAACATTATTAAATCTTGCCAAAGTTTCCATCGAACTTAATCTTAATGAAATGCTCCTCGTTTTCATCCTTTGAAGGAAGTACGAGGTTGTAGTCTCCTTCCGTTGAAGCTGAAAGATAGAATGGGTTCTTACTCCAGTCAATCAACTGACCGTCAAGAATCTCGTCAGCTGCGATTCTCTCTTCCCTCTCGGTGTCAATAGCACCAGACAGGAACTCATCAGCAGCAATTCTTTCCTCCCTTTCAGTGTCGATAGCACCAGACAGGAACTCGTCAGCAGCAATTCTCTCCTCACGCTCTGTTTCGATTGCAGCGGATAGAACCTCATCGGAAGCTATACGCTCCTCACGTTCAGTTTCTATTGCGGCAGAAAGCACCTCGTCAGCAGCAATTCTCTCTTCTCTCTCTGTATCGATTGCAGCAGAGAGTGCTTCGTCGGCAGCTATACGTTCCTCTGTTTCCTCAAGAAGTGCTTCCCAGAGTTCAGTATCTGCACTGATTCTTTCCTCTCTCTCGGTGTCAATAGCACCAGACAGGAACTCATCGTTAGCTATTCTCTCTTCCCTCTCGGTATCGATAGCACCAGAAAGTGCCTCATCAGCCTTGATTCTCTCCCAACGTTCCTGTTCGAGCATTGGAATGATGATATTGAGAACTCTCTCTACAACAAGGTCATCAGTGTTGATGAGGTCTTTGTTACAGAAGTCATCAATTATGTATGCCCTGTACTCGATATTGGTCTGTGCAACCTTTGGAATCTCAACTGTCACTGTGTGCTCACAGCCCTCGCTGTCAATCCATACAACCGTGGTTGTAGTGCCACTACCCTCACCATTGTAACATGGGTCTTGAACAACAACTGTCTCACCGTCGTTGATAACTCTCTTCTCCCAGTACTTACCATTCCACTCGTTAACGAAGAGTTCTACTCTCCTGTCATAGAGAAGCTGGTCGCCAAGGTTGAGATATTCTGGTATCTGACCACCAATTTCATAAGGGGTGAATCCCTCTGTATCAGCGTAGTTGCTTGCAAGCCAAATCTGACCTGCCTCTGGGAACAATATTGTCTTGTAGAGAATGCCGTCGATATACTCGCTGTCGTAGTAGTTAGAACCGTCATAATCCTTTACAAGTCTTACGCTGTAATATGGGTCTGGGCACTCTGCAACCTGGTAAACTGTACCCTTGTCACAACTGAACACCTTCACGTAGTAGTCCTGTCTTCCTGGCATTACCTGTGTGGTTGTCCAGAAATAAGACTTCTCACCAAACTCTGAATATTCTGGTCTAGCAAAACGTGTATTGAACTTACCGAATCCAGCAGGAAGAATTGTCATGCCGTAGTTGTCAACGCCGACTGGAGAATTTGGGTCGTACTCTGGTATAATCTGGTCGTCGTCAATCTCGTCGAAATTGTCCTCACAGCCACTTCCAGGCTTCCTTGAAGAGCACTCACAGTCTGGCTGGTTGTAGCAACCACACTCTGCCTTCAACATCTTACCTGCTATGCAACCAAGGTCAACGTGACAGTCAATGGAATCATGGTTACGGCAAATGCAGCTGTCAACACCCTTTGGCTCTATTGAGTTAAGCAGTGCATCCCAGTCTGCCTTTGATGGAACACGCCATGCGTATCTCTCATCTTCTTTCTTTGTATTCTCACTAATGAACTCCTTTTTTAGTTTATCAGAAATCTTCGCAACACCAGCACCGTTATAAAGATAACCGTAGTCGCTGACGTACTCCTTCGTGATATACCTAGTTCCAAGCTTAGCCTTCTCTGGAAGCTTTTCACCGTTTGTAAGGTCAAAGACCTCTTTGACTGGTGCAAGTGAACCAGTCTTCTCCACGCCCGCAATACCAAGCGGACTAGTCATCGTACCGTTACCCTTGAGTGTACCGTCTGTGATAACCTTTGTGAGAATGTCACTTCCAATGACATCCATAAGGTTATCCATTGTAAGAATGTTTTCAACTGAAACCGTCTTAACACCATCCTTGCCATCATAGGTGATTGTCAAGGTAGTACCCTTCTCGCCGCAATCCTTCTTAACGTCAAGGTTGTATGTGACATCATCAAGAAGAACGATGAGCTTTTCACCGTTGTATCTTGTAAGAACGAGAGTCTTCTCATTTCTGATGAACTCAGCTGTCTTGATGTCGTTCTCCTTGAGATTGAAGAAGTTGCTGTCGATTTCGTTGATAGTCAACTTACAATTCTTTGTAACGTCCTCTGGATAAGGGCTGACTAACTTATAATAATACAAACCGTTCATATATTAGTTATTTTTTTAATAAATATCCCTCCCCCACTACTTGTTTTTAAAATAGGTGTATTTATGTATATAAACCTTACAAAATTTGTAAAAAATTATGAGACACCCTAAAAATTATTGGAAAGATAAGGATAACATGATGAGAGAAGCCAGGAAATACAAAACAAAGGAAGAGTTCCAGAAGGGTAACTTAACCGCTTTCCTGGCTGCACATCGTTATGGCTATATCGATGACATGGAGTGGCTCGTGAGGCAGAAGCAGCACAAGAAAGGCTACTGGACTTACAAGCACATTGAGGAAGAAGCACTCAAGTACAACACCAAGACTGAGTTCTACAATGGGAATCAGACGGCGTATAGGGCTGCATTAAAGATGGGGGTGATTGATGACTTCTTCAGTTTTAATGATTATGTACAATAAAAAAAGAGCAACAACCGTTGCTCTTTTTTATACTCCTTCTATTCCAAGTTTAAGGCATACGCTCACGGTAACATCCTTAGCCACGCTTGCAATCTTTCTCTCTGTCGCCCTACCCCTATATGTTTGTTGTAAGTGACCGTTGATGACGTTAAACACGTCTTCTGCTGTCTTGCAAGCTAGAACCTCTTCATCCTTGCAGCATATATCCGCAAATTGTCCGATGGGGTCTTCTGCTTCTTTCAATACCCTGTTCACAGATTCCTTTACAATTCTGTGAAGGTCTGATTCTGTAAGCCTTATAAGTTTCTTATTCATATTATAATTTTATTTACCGTATTTAGCTTTATATGCCTTGGTAAGGTTTCTAAAACACCCGTTACCAACCTTCATTGGCTCACCTGGAGCATTCTGGTTAAAATAATACCTCGTCTGCTGGCTTGCTGGGTCTGTTAAAGTTCTCAATGTCTTGTAGCTACCGTCTTTCAAAGGCTTGCTACATAGTGGGCATCTGTCCTCTTCTGGAACACCTAATTTATCTGCTCTATCGGAATTTTTCAGATAGTAATCACCACTAACACCATAATTGGCGTATTCGTCGTAATCGACAAACTCATCTGGACCCCATTCTTTGTTAGCCTCGGACAAACCTACACTTTCTCTCAATACCCTGTTCACAGATTCCTTTACAATCCTGTGAAGGTCACTCTCAGTCAATCTAATTATTTTCTTATTCATATTGATTTTTTTCATACTTATAATTATTCTCAATTATCAGTTGTTCCATAAAACAGTTATATATCTTAAATGACTTGATATACCCTATGAAACTTCCAGCAAATGCCTTCTCAAGAGGATAAACCCTTGTTGGATTCAACATGTAATTCCTCTGTATTGTCTCTGCAAGTCCTTGTGTTCCACCTCCAAGGGAAATATTGTATGGAATACCCTCCTGTTTCTCATAAAGCTCATTGAGAGCCTTGAGGTCAAGCGATGGCATATCCTGTGATATATATACCAGCTTACCATTGACGTAGAACATAAGCTTCATCTTATCAAGCGTGAAGCAAAGTCTTACCATAACAGTAACCCATTCGCAATCTGGGATAATGTTCTCGAATGAGTAACCCTCTATCACAGTTGTTTTATCCCTACCTTCCTTGTTACAGTCGATTGACAGCATCCTATAACCAATTTCACCCTTGTCGGTGATTCTGAAGCCAAGGGCGTTGTTGTAGAGGTCGTTATATGGGTTGTAGTTGTTGGCTGACTGGTCTCTTAGTTCATCTATTGTGTTGACAGTATATCCAGTCTTTGTCCTGTTCATCAGTATGAACAAGTTACCAGTAAACTGACTCTTTCTTCCGAAATACATGAGCTGCGTACCTTCTACCCAGTTCTTGATGGTATAACCGTTCTTGGTTCTGTCAAATATCATGAACTTGTTATCGGTATAGAAATAGTACTGATTTGCCTGGTTAAGTGAGAAACCGTTGTCAGTCTGATAGTCGAAGTCAGTAATGTCAAGCTCTGCCTCTATGTAATCCATAGCTTCATCTACGGACATCAGCTCTCCGTTGTCAAATAGATAATCGTCACCAAACTCAGTACAACCCTTCAATGGGTTAGGGTCATAAGGACCTTTCTCCTTTGGTATTCTCTTGTACGTGATAGGGCATCCGCAACCGTGGAAGAATGGTTTGAGGTAATATTCCTCATCTGATATTTCACCACAGCACCAGGTAAGTGTCTTATGCGGCTTAGTCTCATCTATAATCTTAGGCTTCTTTTCAGTCTCAATCTCAAGGTAGTCATACATGTCGTTCCAGTCGCAGTAATCACCCGCATAGAGACTGTCATCGTAGTAGTTGTAGTTTGTATAATCACCAAGCTCAAATGGGTCATAACCGTCGAAATCTGGGTTAGGGCTGTAGAAATTGCCTATGATGTAATCTTCCTTGTTAATCTCTCCATCTTCTACAAAATCATCAACACCAAGCTCGTAGCACTCCTCAAGACCGTCCACATCGTCCTTGTCATACTGGTATATCCACTTGTTCTCAGACCTTGTTCCGATATAGAAGAAGATACCCTTATTCTCTGGGTACTTATCATTGAGGGTCTTGTCTGACTCTGGCTCAAAGTCACACTTCTTCAACGTGAACTCGAAGTACATGTCATCACCACTCTTGAACTTCGATGGGAGTATCTGATACTTGTCACACTCTGTCTCAAAGAATCCCTGGAAAAAACCACCATTGAGTTTTGCCTGGCATTCCTCGATATGTAAAGGATATTCATACTGTAGCGTGTTACCACTTACAGCATGGAGTTTCAATCTTGTATCATCCTCTGGAATCTCATACTTGTTCTCTTGAAATATCTTTACGAAATCCTTGTTTGAAATCCTGTCCTTTCTGAATGTAAAGAGACCGTTATCAACTCCTGTGTATGTTATATTGTATAAGGTGTATGGAGTGGCAAGTGCCTTATCCCATGAGTATGTGTTTTTACTGTACACCCATTCAGTTCCGTCGGTACATTCTGGGTCACAGAGGTCAATGTATGATATGAGGCAGTCATCATACAGTCCGTCGATTTTGAACGAGCCGTATGAGTCCTTGTTAACAAAGAAATCCCAGTATTCGTCCTTGTTAATCCTCAGCTTGAGGTTATGGTAGTTGTTAACCTTTAAATTTGCCATACACTAGTCACATTATTTCTATGTAATAAATATTTATTGGAAATAAAAGCAGATGGTATGAAGATAATTAATTTAAACGAATCACAGTACAAGAGATTGTTTGAGATAAGCCAGGGCGTGATTGCCTATGGCGAAGACAACCCATCGACAATACCAGAGTACAAGAACCAGGAAGAAATCGGTGACGACGCTAAGCTTACTGGAAAGGATAAAATCGTCAAGAACCAGAAGCCAGAGACAACCGATGATAAGCAGCGTACTATGGCAATACAATATCCTTGGTCTGGAGGTAGAGGAGTACCTTATTAATATATGGCAATAATATTTGAAAACTCGAAAGAGTTCCAGGACAACAAGTATACGATTCCAAAAGAGGTTGGAAACTTCCTAAAAGCCCATGAGGAGTCGTTGGAATCGCAAGACCCACACTTTGCGATGAACGGTCATCGTGTGGTTAAGAGACTGTCAAGGAACGGTGAGAACTACAATGAAAAAAATGGAAAGAAAAACGGTGAGAAACAGGATGTTGCTACACTTTCCGCAAATGACGCAAAGGTTATAAAGCACAGAATGAACGCCGCCCTCAACAAATATGGTACTGATTCCCCAAAGAATTACATATACACCAGTGAGGTAGGTAAGACGATAGAGAAGGTTTGTGATGATGCTATTGCCACAGCGAAGAGAAAAAGTATGCAGGTGCAGCCAGTGAAACCGATAAAGCCAAATGCAGCAGATGTTAAGCCTGCGACCATTACGAAGACAAAGGAAATATCAGCACCAAACGGCAAAATATCATATACCGTGACGGCTGAATGTAAGAAAATTTATATCTCAGAATCACAAGTAATAAAACTTAAAGACAAATAATCATGGCAAACCCAATTATAACAACATTAAACAAGATTGGAGATACCGTACAAGATATTCTGAGCGGTCCTAGCCAGCCTGTACCAGCACCTACCGCAAGGACTTCAACAGGTCAGACATGTCTTGAGTATACTGGCATGAGACTGAGGAGAGACCATCTGAGGCAGAACACGTGGAGAAAGGACGACATAGAGTACTCAAGACCACTTGTACTTGCTGAATACGAGATACAGACTGAGTTTAAGATAAGCAGTACGGCAGAGCAGATTGCTGAAGCAGAACAGCTTGCAGAAGAGAAAAGGCAGGCAAAGCAAGCAAAGGCTGCTGAGAAACAAAGACAAAAGGCAATCAAGAAACAGAAGAAAATCAACGATGCTGCTGCGAAGGCTGCTGGTGTATCAGCGAAAGACCAACCAGGTGGTGTACAGAAGACCGAACCTGTTGAGACAACAGTTCCAGCATCGAAACAAAGAGACGGCGTTGTGAATACAGCAGTTAACTGGACTAATTACGTCGTTAGCCAATTACCAGAAAAAAGTGATGGATTACATAATTGGAGTAACGATATATTAGGAGAATAACTATTTATTATAGAAATAAGATATTTAAAATTTATAGAGATTATGGCATCTACAGTACAAAACGGACAGACCTGTCTTGAAAAGAGAGGTATGGAAGAGAGACATGAGGAGATTACACGTAGTGATTATAACATCGAGAACCAGTACGGACCAACTCACCCAGACGCAATCAGCGACGGTGACCCACAGGGTAAAGGAACTGGACACGGTGGACACACACACTTCCTCCCAGACTGTACAAAACCAACTACTACCATCAACTACAGTAACTTCGATTCTGAGAACGGTGGTGGCTACTACGACATCAAGGGTAGAAACGGTATAAGTGGTCGTGAGAGAGCACTTGCAATCTCACTCTACAACAAGGAGATACAGTACGGTCCAACTCTCGTTGACACCAGCGCAAACGTGGCTGAGGGTCAGTATTACTTCGGACAGCAGATTGGTCAGAAGACATACAGTTAATTTAACAAATGAGGCACATAGACCTATCATTTTCATCAATCGTCAACTCTGCCCTCAATGAGGACATGACCAAAGTGCGAAAGCAGTATGGAAGTGACCTTAACGGAAAGATTAACAAGGCGATTGATACCATGCATTACTTGTATCTGAACTACGATGATAGAAAGGGAGACAAATTCACCAAGATTGACCCAGCTACTGGTCAGCCTAGATGGGGAAACCCTAGAAATTATCGTATAGTTCTTCCTTTTGCCTATTACGAAAGTAACCAGAACGGAGAGCCTACACTTAGAGCGTTGCACTGGAGTAATATGCACACGAAGAGAGGACCTGGAAAATGGAAGGAATTCAAACTCAGTGGCATTAAGAACGCAAGGATATTGAGAGCTACATTCAGTATGGATGACATACCAGGTAATGCTAACTTTGATGGTGATGCTCATGCTTCTGAAATCTATAACATAGTAGGTAGGAGTCCAGGAGAATATCAAGACAAATTCTTGTCACCTCTTGAGAGAGAAAAAGCTAGGATGGATAGGGAAAAGAAAGGTTTTTCATCCGACGACCTCTATACAAACCAGCAGGGTGCTGTTGATACATCAAAGACAGCCGTTCCACAGGTTAAGAAGGGTAGAAACCTCAAGACCATGCAGAACCTCGGAAAGCCTGGCAATGTCGATTATAAGAAGGCATACGACGCTGTTAAACAGTCAGACGCTAGAAAGACGTTCAGAGACTGGGATAAGGCAGAGGCTGAGAGACGTGACCAGCAATCACAGCAGCAGAGACCGATGAATCCTCCACAGAATAACGCAGGACCTGTCAACACCAGACAGCAGAACATCAACAACGACGAGGAGGAGAACTGGGATGAATACTTAAACAGACCAAACAATAATAATTTCTAAACAACATATAAAATGGCAACAAATGCAGAAGAGAGAAAGGCAAGAATTGCGGCAGCAAGAAAGGGTTCATTGAGGCTTATGCAGATGGATGCAAACGGTACTCTCGATAAACTCATGGAGGGTAGAGCAGATGAAATCAATGACTCATTGACAAGCACTGACGCAAATGTTACGAGCGCAAGCCTTATGTCAACAAAGAGAGAAGACAGGATGAACAGAATGCCTACTGGTAGGATGGGCGTTGCAGCAGCAAACGTACCTTCAATCATACGTGAATCATTCCAGAACCAACCTCCAGTAAGTGAAGCAATGTCAACTTCTTCAGTACTAGATGAAATGTTCTCATTGGAAGACCTTCAACCACGTGGGAAGCAGCAGATTACGGAACAGGTAGCACCTGTGCAGCAATCATTCACAACTGGTGGAGTTGACTATCCGATGATTAGGACAATCGTGGAGGATATTGTAAGAAAATATGCACAATCATTAAAGAAGAACCTAGTGACTGAGGGAGTCGGTGGTGCTGAGGTCAACACCATCGCACTTGGCAAGACATTCAAGTTCCTGGACTCAAAGGGAAACATATATGAGTGTACGATGAAAAAGGTTGGTAATATAAACAATAAGAAGAGTGTTAACGGATAACACTCTTTTTTTTATCTTTTCTCTTTAATATATCATATTGGTTGTTATCTTTTGTGAAAGATAATAATTTTTTAATATATTAAAAATGGACAAAAAAATTAAGATGCTAGTGATTCCTTCCGATAGGACAGGAGTTGGTAAGTTTAGGTCAGTTGACCCACACGTGTACATCGCAGAGCATTACGGGGATGAATTCGACGTTGACATTGTGTATGATATGCCAAAGGGAAACCTTGAGAATTTCCTCAAACAGTATGACCTTATACACATTCACAAACAGCTTGACAAGCAGTGCAAGATAATGGACTTGATAAAGTTCCTGGGTATTCCAGTGATTATCGACATAGATGACCACTTCAAGCTTGGTGACGACCACCCTATGTCAATCACCGCAAAGAAGGACAGATGGCACGAGCCAATTATCAACCACCTCAAGAAGGCTGACTGCGTGACAACAACCACATCGATATTTGCAGACGTTATTAGGAAGTATAACAAAAATGTAGTGGTTTTTCCTAATGCAATCAATCCAGAGGAGAAACAGTATGCAGTGCCGAAGACACCACCTGGAGACAGACTGAGAGTGGGTATTATCTGCGGTTCTTCACACCTCAAGGATTTGGAACTGATAGATGGTGTTGCAAAACAAATTAATAAGGATAAGGTGCAGTTTGTACTCTGTGGATTCGATACAAGAGGTAACAGGACAATCTATAATCAGAGCACTGGCGAGAAAACAGTAAGACCTATCACGCCAGAGGAAAGTGTATGGTGCGACTACGAG
>ODAJ014778730.1_pt1 | contig 68497 bp, 73 predicted proteins | sample 1539241 | NCBI WGS metagenome assembly ODAJ01 (sample SAMN02144231, study PRJEB22623) | gut metagenome | biome: sheep rumen | host: Ovis aries | place: New Zealand | reverse complement strand
ATTTCCTGAATATCGGCTTTTAGCCAATCGGTTTGATATTGCGCCGTCGTATGCGCAACACCTGCCCACGTCATATCGCCGAGAGAGGCTGCAAAATCAAGCGGAATTCTATCCGCAATATACTTGACCGCCTGACCGCAGTGCAAGTTACTCACGCTCGTATAGTCGTGCGAGGCTTTTGTCGCGTCGTTGTGGCTGTCCGATACAGCAATAAAGCGGATTGTTCTGCCGAGACCTTTATGCGCAAACGCCTTGGACAGCACGCTTTCGCTCTCGTCGATTACGTATTGTGGAGTTGCGCCGATTTCATCATCAACATAATTCTCCAAATCGTCCTTTACAAGATTTACAAAATCCCTCACCGCGCCGACGGTCGGGTAAAATGTGTCCTCCGTAGATTGGTGCGTACTGCTGATTTCCGTTTTCTTGTTTGAAGTATTTTCTTTACCGCTAATATCCTGATGTTGAGTTAGATATCCCTTGCCTTCTATATAATTCAACATAGCAGGTACAGAAGGATAATACTCTCCGCTATGTTCGCCTGTCTTATCCGAGTCAGAAACCGAGAGCTTCATCTTGCTGATATCTTGCTTTTGTGTGAGTTTATCATCAAAGTTATCAAGTTCGCCGTTAAACTGCTCGTAGTCAACAAAAGTTTGGTCAATAAAATACTTTGTATAGTAATCGCTTAAACTCTGATGTTGAGTTAGATATCCAACATCATTTGTAAATGCTGAAATTTTAGTCGGAATTTCTGTTTTATCCGCCTTTTTCGCGAGCTCAGCGTCAACATAACTCTTATCTGCCTTGCCTGAAACATCCGCGCCCTCGGGTATCAAGTCAGTGAAGCTGCTTTCCCACACGCCATTAATGCATTTCCTTACAAGCACCCTGCCGAGATTTGTAAACGCATATTGAGCGTGATTTAAAAGACTAAGATCACCGCTTCTCGGGCAAATTATTGTTGCATACTCCGGCACTCCGTCATTCATACCGAGTGATACTCGATAAACCGTATTGGGATTAGTAGCGTTATTGATATTCTCAATATTCACTTCCCTATAATTTGCCTTACCTGACAAATCAATATCACTGCTCGTAATATACCCTGCGTCGTTATTGAACGCCGATACGTTTGTAGGCACGGAAGGAATATCGCTTATATCGGCTTTATTTGCGAGCGCTGCAATCATAGCCTGCAAGGTAACATAGTTACTCATATCGTGGGTATGATTAACATTAGCCTTGCCGGCAAGTGCAGTGTTAACGTTGTTTATAACTATATTGAACTTTTCGGTTACTGTTTTATTCTGAACAGGGTTTGTGCTTGTCTGTGAAAATTCGCTATCAACCGGGTGAGAATGGTTAACGTCAGCCTTTTTGCCGAGTTCAGTGTCAACATATGTTTTGTTCGCTTTGCCTGCAAGCGCGGCGTTAACGTCGGCTGTGTCAGCTTTGCCGCTTATTGCAGAAGCGATATAATCGACAACAGCCTTAATTGACGGTACACGATTATTCTCGTTCTTGTTTGTATCATCTATTGATGTGCTCAGCGCAACTACTTTCCAATCCGAATATGAACCGCTGTACGTCCTCGTTCTTAATAGTCCGTCGCTACATATAGCGTACTCGTTGCCGGTAGTGCCTGTAAAAACAATGCCCTTTATACCACTGCCGATAGTCGCATAGATAAAGACCTTATGAATATTCTCGGGACTATACTCAATATCCGTAGTTGTGTAGTCAATCACTAAACGTTTATCGAACAGCTCCGATACTTTATTAAAAGCGGAGTAGAACGCCAAGAACTCACTTGCGGACTCCACAGGTGGGTCTACAAGAACATAGAACGTTCCCTGCGCGAACGTTGGACATACATTGTCGTCAATCTGAATATAGGCGTTACCTTCCTTGCGGTAATAATTCTTGTAATCTCTCTCCCAATGTTCGGGCTCGGTTTCAAGCTCTCTGTAAGCAGGACTATAAATCCTGTCCGATACGCGTGTACGGAAGGTCGGCATATACGCTCGCTCGTACTGCTCGTCTCTGTTAACGGTAACGTCGAGCATATAATCAACAATTCCCGATACCGCCGTGTCCTGAGCGGTGAGGGTATAGTAGATTTTGTTATTCTCAACGTTGCAATCGTTATGAATTTCTGTACCGTCGGGCTTTTTGCCGTGAATAATGGCGGTAGTCTTGCCGTCCGGCAATTCAATCTCCTTAATACCGTCGGTCAGAGTAAAAACAAGCTGTGTGCTCTTAACGTCGCCAACGTGCAGATTTTCGATAATAGTCTGAAAATACGCCTTTTTGCAATTAAGCGATATATTTTCGGTTCGCAAACTCATATTATCACCTCTATTTTAAGCATAAGGGATAAACGCGCCGATTTCTAACCCGAGGAAAAGAAAAAGCAGCCCGTAATGAGCTGCTTAGTCTTAGTATTGTTTTTGTATGGTTTCTTTGGCGGTTTTACGCCATTCCTCGAGCTTGTTGTCAAGCGAGGTTTTGCCGTTATTCCACGTCATATATTTCTTGGCAGAGATAAAGATTTGAGCAATACGGCGCATTTCCTTGTCGTCATTTCTTAAAAACGCCTCTTGATATTCAGTTTGGTAAGCGTCCACAAGCATTTCTCTGACCGTGCCCTGAGCTTTTGTCTCGGGATTTTTTACGTTCGGGTCGGCTTTGGCTGTTTCAAGCTCCTGATTATATAAATCCGTGAGTGCTTGCTGAGCCTCAGCACTGTTGCCGCTTTCGAGCCTTTTTACATAGCTGCCGGAAATCTGCTTTTTGGTCTGCTCCTCGGGAGCAAAAAGCTGTCCGTCGCCGTCGGTTAAGTCCTTAATCCAATCGACATATCCGTTGATGTTCTTAATAACGTTGTTAACCGGAATACCAAATAAGTCCTGAGCCGTCAGTGTGGCAAAGTTTTTTAGAGCCGTTAAAATCTCGCTCGGGTCAGAATGAAATTCGAGCTGCATTTCTTTTGCTTTATTCTTTTTCTCGAAATATTCCCCGATAGTAGTCACGAGCTTTTGACCTGACTCGATATAATTTGTGACGGTCTGAGCTACGTTGTCCTGCACAATTTCGTTTCCGTCAAAAATCGCGCCGAATACCTCTGAGCCGCCGAACGGAAGAAGCACTCCCGAGCCGCTTATAATCATATCCTGAAAAACTCTGTCCATAACGCTCTGAGCGGTCAACTCATTATCCTTGTCACGGTAACGCTTCATCCTGTGCATAATGAACGCAACAGCGAGCGACATTAAGGAGTACACAATCAATGAGCTTGTCTGTGAGGCTAAGGCTTTACCGAGCGTTTTCCAAGCGGCTTTATCTTTGGCGTTTGTCGTTACTCTGCCGAGTGCGTCAAAAATAATTCCTGCGTTCTGTAATGGCTGAGTGTGGAACATAAAGATAGATTTCCAAAACTCATTTGAGGTTTTGAGCACCTCCGGTCTATGTAGCGGGTCATACATAGGCTGTGTGTCCTCGATAACCTTGTCGTAAAGGTCGGTAACCGCCTGCCAGTATTCCGCCGTGTCAATCTCTTTTTTTGCTTTGTTGAATTGCTTGTTAACCTCAGATTTGGTCGCACACCACAGCGCCGCCGTTGTCAGACAGTCCATTTCCTGAATCCAGTTGTTCGGATTAACGCCTTTCGGGATTTTCTGCGCAAGCTCAGATGTTGACAGTGCTCTACCGGCTTTTGAGTTACTCAGCATACGGTTAATCCAGTTTTGGGATATATCCGCAATCTCGTTTGATGATAAGCCTTTACGTCGGATGTAGTGTTGCGCCGTGTGACTGTCGATTTCCTCAAGCAACCGCTTATATCCCTTTGTTGTGTTGTACAGAGCGAAGTCCTTTAAGCCTGCCGTAAGCGAACCTCCGCTCAAGTACGCTCCTGCTGTTGTATATGAGGCAGCCTGCTTGAGCATAACGGATTTATTTGCGTTCAAAGTAGAAGTGACGAAGTTTGAGCGGACTGTGCGAATAAGATTGTTGAGCCCCTCGGAGTATTTCTCGCCTTTAGGTGCTCGGGAGTTTTGCAGGTCGGTCAGCATTTGCTCATACATTCCAATAGCCTGCTTGCCCCAATTCTTATTTAGAGCGTTCTTAACCGAGTCGGAGCTTATTAAATCTCCGCTCTCGTCGTACTGATTATCCTGCACGTTCAAGACTTTGTTAAGGTCTCGAATAGGTGCGGCTAATCCGTAATAATTTGATACATCATTGATGTGACCGTTTATGACGTTATCAAGTCCGTATATGTAAATTGGCTTTGAGGATTTAGGCGTTACCGCCTTTAACATTCCCATAGCTTCAATCGAGGAATCGTGCTTGACGCCCTCAATCTCTTTGACAAGGCTGTCTTGGTCTACCTTGATAGGAATATAGTATCTGCTGTTCGCGATCTTGATATGGTGCAGCTTGAGCGAGGTTTCATTTACCGCGTCGGCTGCAAGCTCGTTGAAGAACCTCTCGGCAATATCAATATAGCCCTTTTCAAAGTCGGTTAGCGACGAAGCAACGGCAGTAATGAATGAGTTGTTTATACCGATAATCCTTGTGGAGTTCTCTATCGCCTTTTTGTAGTTGCCCTTTGCGAGCTGTTCGGGGTTTGAGATAGTCAAGCCGCCTTTGGTGATATGCACAAGGTTTTCGTCGGCAGCTTCCCTGTTCCACGTCATAACAATCTGCATAGCCTGCATACCAGTCATATCGGTTGTGCGGTCTGTGCCGGCGTTATCCTTCCAGTGAATTGTGCGGACGTTCTTTTCGGTGTTGTCAAGCTCCTTGACGTGCTCGGCGCGGTAATCATCAAACATCTTATTAGCCGTCATATAGAACATATTTTTACGGCGCTGTCCGATATTGATACTGTCCATAAGCCTTACAAGCGCGGCGTTATCATCATATCCGTTGAACAGATAACCGAGGCGCTGAGAGGTCATAAAGTATTTGCCGAAATTGACAAAATTCTTTTTGAGCTTTCCGACGTTGAGCCCGTTCTGCTCTGCCATAATCGACAAGCCTAACTCCTTGACGGTCTGACCTTCATTAATTGCCAAAATGCGGTTAGCGTTGCGAACAGTCTCTTTTATAGCCAAAAGAATATTACAGATGTTCTCCGCTTCCTCGACGGTTAAATTGCGGTCAATCTTTTTATTCTTAATAGCCTCGGCAAACTCTGCAACCTGAGAGCGGAATGTTTCTGTCAGCTCTGTTGCATATGTATCGCCGAAAATTCTATCCTCGGCAAGATTACGCATAAGCTCAACTGTTTTGCTCAGCTTTTCACCGATTGCAGTGTTGTCGCTGAGTTTTATTGCCTCGGTGATGTCCATAGCTACATTATAAAAGCCGTCGCTAAACTCCTGCGGAAGCGGAACGGATTTTCCGAGCGCAATTTTTTTGAAATCGTTAGCATATTTTTTGATACGCGTAATATAGCCCCGGCGCTCGTAGTTGTTGCGGATTTGTCGCTTTTCATTCATACGGAGCTGTTTCTCCGCAATAATGAGCTTGTTCTTATTCTGTCTGACCTCGCGTGTTTTCTGCCTCTGCTTATCGAGAGCCTCTTTAGCCTTAGCGCGTTCGGTCGTTTTAACCTCGCGGATTTTCTCATTGAATTTATCGCGCTGCTGTTTCAGGGCTTCCTTTGACTTCTGACGCTCTTTTTCTTTAGCCTTGCTAACAGCTTCCCTGATTGCTTTTCGTTGCTCCTGAGCCATTTCCTTGGCGCTATTGCCGAGCAGGACATATTTCTGACCGCCTTTAGCGTTGACAATCTGCCTTGCTTTACGGTCGAGCAGGTTTTCGATAATCTCAAATCCTGCGTTAACCGCGTCAATCTCGGGAGTAGATGTTGTATCTGCCTTGAACGTAGGCTCGAGCTTATCGTTCATAAGCCTTTCAAGCCACGAAAAGCCCGTCGCCTCGCTCGCGTCATCATCAACAAGTGCCGGGTAAGCCTGCTGAACCTCGGTTATAATCTCATTGATATATACGCCCTGCACTCCGCCTGCTTTCTTTTTGGCGTTCCTTTCAAGGGCAATATAACCGTGACCGAGCTTTGCGCGGTAGCGCTTGAGGTCTCCGTAATTCTCGCGGATGTCTGACTCGTTGTAATCGGTGACAATCAGCGTTTTGCCTTTGAGCAGACCGAGGACAAAATCGCGTTCTTCTTTCATACTGTCGTCGAGCGTACCGCCGAGCATAAGCGCGTCGCGGGCAACCTCGATTATCTCATTAACAACGTCCTCACCTGTTGTGAGCTCGCCTGCCTCAACCCTTGCGACAATGTTTTTGAGCTGAGAAACAAGGTAAGCGTCCTCGCCCGGGTTCGCGGCACGGCTGATATTATAGTCCTGCATAAACTTCCGAGCTATGTTGAGGTAAGCGTTATCGTCCAGCTTAATGCTCTTAGTCTTTGTCAGAACATTCTCAATAGTCTGCTCCGCGGCGTGTTTGATTATAGACAGCGCGTCGTCGGGGTATTTGTCGATAAGCTCGTTGAGCGTTTGACGTTTGCTCTCGTCCTCGAATAAATCCTCGCCCATATCGAAAAGCTCGTCGAAATAGTCAGGGTCGGTGCGGTCTTGATACCTTATATCCTCATTATCCTCGTTGAACCTCTCGGACAGAGGAATAACATTTCCGTCGTCGTCATAGGTCACAGGATCGGCGGATTTGATTTGGGAGGAATTAAATGCGATGTATTCTTCATCTGAATTATTCACGCCGTCATAGCCCATACGCACTAAATCCTCACGGGCTTTAATGCCTGCGTTATTCTCGCCTTTATGATTGTTAAGAGCTTTATACCCAACGCTCTCGCTTGCCGGATTTGTGATATTCAGATAAAAGGCTCTTACGTTTGAGCCGTAACCTCGCGCGTCAAGCTTCCAAGGGCTGAAAAACATACCTTGTATATCCATATTGGCGCGGCCTTTGGTCTTGTCGAATACAGTGAAATCATCTTCTGTACCGTGATATACCTTTATCAGCCTTCCGCTGTCGTCGCGGATTTTACTGTTATTAAAGGCTCTTTCCGCCGCCTCGTCAACCATTTTCTGAGCGGTTGCCATATCGCCGCGCTCTACCGCTGAGAGGTAGTCGGTGTCGTTGAAGCGGTCGGAGTTTTGTTGTGTATCTGATTCTTCCTGAAATGCTCGTTTAACGTTTACGTTAGATATTGCTCCTCTGCTTCCTCGTAAATTCTCACCGCTTGTTTGCTGATTCTTTCTATATCCTCTTGAGAAAGTCTCGTGATAGTCTTCTGTTCCTCCTTTGAAGATTGGTTTTTCTCCGTAATTGACATCATTTGAATATCTTGAATAGCCACTTAGCAGTCCCCCTTGCTGGCTTACTATTTGTTCAAATACTTTTGTCGGCATATTTTGATAATGGTATATCAATTCAGGTTCAAGAAATCTCCCTGTTTCAATATATCGTGTAATCATTCTACCGAGCGCCTTATACATAGGTAGTTCGTTCAAATGCAGATATACATTATAGTTGTTGGATTTAAGATAGTTTATCGTTTTTATAACTTTGTTCGTGCTGCTCCCTACAATAGGCAAAACTATGTTTTCGCCATTATCACAAGCAAATTCAAGAACTCTGTCGTTTATCTGCTTGCTTTCTTTGTGAACGTTAGCAGCTCCAAAGCCATCATCATACTCAGGTAATAATTCTTTGATTATATCGCTATCAATAACTCTCGAGCCATACATCGTCGATAAAGGACTGACGATTACAGAGGATTTCCCGGCTGATGGTAAACCAATTACTATATCTGCACGATGTTCTCTCCTTATAATCCCATTATACTCTATTTCTCCGTTTTTTTCAACTGCACAGCCGAGTCTTTTTACTTTATCCAGCACTTCCTTGCGTAAGCGAGACCTTCCTTCTGAATTGAGCGTTGAGGTTTCTTTTAATTCACCACGGCGACTAAAAGCGTTAACAAACAATTCCATAGCATTAACTCGTTCGAGTTGAACCGGTTGTCCATTTGAAAGATTTGTTAAAATATCAATCGTCTCTTGCTTCCCGAGGTCACTTAAATTATTAAACGCTGAATACTGGCTTAATCTTTCTCTTAACTTTTCCGCTTTAGTTTGCTCGATTTGTGTTCTTGCTTTTTCAATGCTAAGTAGCGTATTGCTCTCCGCCTTATCCGCTCTGATACCCTCAGCGACAGCCTTATCCCAAAGCTCTTGTACGCGGTTTTCGACCTTGTTCATAGCTTCAAGCAGAGCCTGTCCGTACTCGGTCTTAGCTTCAAGCGGATTTTCTTTGAAGAAGCTGCGGAGGTTAGCGGCTATCTTCTTAATGGCGTTTACAAGCCTTTCGGCAAAGCTGCGGTTTACGTTAAGAAGGTTGTCAAACAACTTTGTATTTTGGAGCATAGTCTCGCAGCAGTCCGCGATCGCCTCGCTATCCGCAAGGCGGTACAGCTCCTCTGTGCCGAGGTTCTTGTACTTGCTCCGCTTTCTAAGCTCATTAACCTTTTTATCGACAAGCTCGCTGTAATCAAATCCTGCCTTATCAAGTGTGCGGACAATCTCAGAGCGTAGCTTTAAATAGCCTTTACCCTGCTCGGCAGTATGTGTCAGCTCGTGACCGACATTCAGGAACATTCCGTGACGCGCCGCCTCGGTAACGGTCTGCTCGACATTATCAAGTCCGGCGTTAACGTCAACGCGCAAGGTCTTTGTCGCACGGTCATATGAGCCGTTTTCGCCCACATAATTACCCTTATCGTTTGTTTTTGATTCAAAGACTTCTACATTCACGCCAAAATATGACAGCGTTCTCAAGAACCTGATTGCTCCTTTTTGCTGAGCGGTCAGGTTCATTTTCTTTGTCTCGCTGACAGAGTTTGTGTATGTACCCTTTTGATAGGAGAAGTCAGCCGCCGAAATTTCGAGCGCGGTAGATTTGAGGTATTGAGCCTGAGCGAACGACTTAAACGCGTCCATACCGTATTTATAAGCGGCTTCCTTTGACGCGGTATTTATACCCTTGCCGTCGGTACGGTTGCTGATTTGACTTTGATTAAAGCCGAGCCTGCCGTAATTTGAAAACAAATTCCACTCGTTGACATAGTTCTTTATATCTCCGCCGTCGTAGTTTTCAATAAAGGCGTTAGCTTCATTTACGTTGCGGAAGTTTGCCGCCGCTCTGTGCAGGTCTGCCTCGTTCTTATCCTTGAAGCTGATTTCGCTCGCCTTTGCGGTAGTAACGGTATTATCGGGGGCAATGAGGTTATATGTAGCCTCGCCTGTCTTGCTGTCAATGCTCTTAATCTCAACGGTGCCGCGGAACTCTGAGCCGTCGTGCTCAATCAGACCGTTGCCGTTCGACTTGTAGTATCTAAAGTTATTCTTAAAGCGTTCACTGTCGGCAAGCTCGATAACACTGTCCTCGTCAATCTCCGAATACTGCGATACAGCCTTGAGGATTTTCTCGTTATTCTTGAGGAACTTAACCTCCTGATTGCTCAGCGATTCCCCGCTCCTGAGCTTTTCGCCCAAAATGCTTGTTGTGCTCTTTTCCTCGTCGGTAAAGTCCTTTGTTACAGAGTCAAGGCGCTTGCTGTCCTCTTTGGCAATTATCCTGCCCTGAGTTACGATTTCGCGCCTGAGTTGCTTAACATCTTTAGCGTTGATTTGTTCGTCGGCATTCACGGCATTTTCGAGCCTATCCGCGAGCTTATAACCCTTTGAGTTTTTATCAAGATATTTTCCGCTCTTGATAATCTCGTTAAGCGTTTCCCTGTTCTCGGGCTTAACAAGCTCCTCGGCGTTGAGGTTTTCAAGCTCAGTTCTGGCCTTTGCCTGCTGTACCTCATTCGACACGCCCGCAAGCGCCATATGAGTACCGGACATAGCAACACCGCTCAGACCGCCCGCGAGAAACGCTGACGTGTCCTCGCCGACCATATTGTACAAGGTCATTGTCAGAGCCTCTTTGTCTGAAAATCCCTGCTTGATGTAGTTTTGGTATTTCTGCCTAAGCTCCGCCTTATCGCCGGACACAAGCAAATCAACCGCTCTGCTGCCAAAGTTAGAGGCAACTTCCTCGCTACCCTCTGCAACAAACGCCTTGCCGAGCGCTGAGCCGATAGACTTCGGGTCTTTTATTATAGCCTCAATAGAATATTTCTCTGATAAGCCCTCAACCGCGCCGTAGAGTACGCCGAGGGTAACGGCTTGGTCGTCACTCAGTCCGCGCTCTTTAGCGTCGATAACGGTGTTTGTAGCAACCTGAGAGCTCATAATTGTTGACATAGTGCCTGCGGTTATTTTCTGTACTGCCTCTTTTGACAGCGCTTTTCCTGCGCTTTCAAATGCAGCCGACACGCCGCCGGAGATTGCGACCGAAACAGCCATACTTACCGCAGAGTCCGCCGCTGACATTCCGGTGTCATACAGCCACGCCCCTGCCTCGTTGTCTATCTGGTCTCTAACTCCCGACCTATAGGCATTTGTCATATGTGCCGGAGTATGTGCCGGAGAGTTAACGTCAATAGGCTGACCGATAAAGCGGTTTCCTAAATCCTCAACTGCTCCAATACCCGAAACAAGATTAGTACCGAGCGACAAAATGCTGCCAATCGCCGCCGAGCCCGCGTTCTCATTGGCAAATTCATAGGAACTTTTAACCAAATCCTCAGTGCGGCGCTGATTAAGTCGCGGCTTAATTAACTCGCTGTATTCCATAGCCTTTTCACTCTCGCCGGAGTTATAGAGGTAATTTAATACAGCTTTTTCCTGCTCGTTAAGATATGAGCTGTCACTTATTAAGCCTTTATACGTCCAGTAATCGGTGTCGTAGTCCTCGGGAGAAGGAGCTACAACAGAGCCCTTGTTCGCAAAATCGGGATTGTTAACCACTGACTCATATTCAGCGATTTTATCACCCTTTTGCTTTGAAATCAGCAGAGGCTTGAGGTCGGCAAGCTCGGCAGCATTATCTCTTATTTTGTCCTGCGCCGCTGCCTGTTCCTCGTTGGTAAAGCTCATATCTTCCATACGCTTTTGAAGCTCGACGTTTTCCGCTTCAAGAGCACTTATTTTACTTTCTACCTCCGCGCTCGTTGCAACCTCGTTTGCTTTTGATTTGAGCCACTCGTTTTCTTTGGTTGACTTCTCGTCGCGGATTTCAGACAACAGCTCGCCATAATTTAAGCCCTTGTACTTTGTCTCCCATTCGGCAGCGTCCGCCTGAGCCTGCCGCTCCTCAATAAGACTGTTAAGCCTGTTCCTTCTTCCTTCGAGCTTTTCGGACTCGGCATAAGCAGGATTATTTTTTCTATCGAGATGTATTGAACCGGCAACAACATCTACGCTCGTACCTGAGTTATTGCCATAATTCCCGATTTCCGAATTAACTTTATCAAGCTGAGCGGAAACGCTGTCTCTGGTTTTCTTTAGGTCGTCAATGCTTCCGACTTCTTCTGCTCTTTGATTAAGCCACTCCGCCTCGTCCTCGTCCTCGGATTCGTTGCTTGCCTTGATTAAGTCGTCATAGGAATAGTCCTTGTACTTCTGCTGACGGTTAATCTCGGTCATAGCGCTGTTGTAATCGTCCTCGTTGTCGTACTGTGAGGCAAAACCGTATAAGCCGTTGAGGTAGTCCTTTGTCTGTGTGAGGGCTGTGCGGTAATCGCTGAACTGCTTGCTCAACTGCTCATATTCGGGCTTGTCCTTGATACTGTCGAGGTACATTTTGACGTAATCCTCGCTCTCGGACAACTTTTTTATTTTATCAGATGTTTCTTTACTTGTGTTGCTCGCCCAGTCATAGTTTGGGCTTTCGCCCTCTTTAGGCATACCTGAAAACAGCTTTTGTGCCTGATTAAAATAGTCTTTTACAACATCAGTATCGTAGGCAACCTGACCGTTATCACGCATTTGTTTGTACCAGTCATATGTACGCTCAGAGTCACCCTCCATCCGGTAATTACCGCTAATGTCAACAGGCTTGTTTGCGTCATCGGCATTAAACTTTTTCTTAAATTGATTATATGTTAACCCCATATTCCCGTCTCCTTAGCTGAAATACTGACTATAATATTGGTAAATATAAGCCGCCTCACCGTCAGTTACATCATCTCTATTCGCATATTTCTGAACGATTGCTGCTTTATCAGCATTTGTTAGCGACTTACCTGAGCCCCTGCCCTTTCTCGCGATAACATCTTTAATCTCTCTTACTAATCCTATGCTTTTTGTGGACTTCTGCGGTGTAACCTGCTGTTGCTGAGCCTTTGCCTGAGCCGCCGCTTGTTCTGCTGCAAGGTCATTCGCTCTTATTGTTTCATTGAGCGTTCTATTCTTGTACTCCTCGTCCGCACGGTTCGCGCGCTCGGTCTCAATCTGCTGCGCCATTGTTGCCTTGAGCTGCTCCTGATTGTTCCAAGTGTTGATGTCGTTGCTTGAAGCGGTCGAATACTGACCGGTTGCAAGGTTCGCGGCGTTGTAGAGGTTTGAGCCCTTCTGCTGCCAAGCGCTCATATCCTGCTGTCTTGCGTTGTTGAGGTCGGTGCTGTAGAGGTTGTACAGATTGTTATAAACGTTCCAGTTAGAGCTCCACTCGCCCTGTTTCGCGCTCCTGTCGCTTGCGAGAGCATTGTAAACGCCGTTGAGTCTGTCGGTCTCGTTGTTGTACGCGCCGAGAGCCATTGAATAGTAATCACCGATTGAGTTATTGAGGTCTTTAAGGTACGCCTGATAAGCCTGATTGCTCGCTGTTACCGCGTAGCTGTTGCCGTAGCCGCCTGTCATAGCGGAAGCCTGCCCCATAGTGTCTTGCATAGCGGTTTTGCCCATAGCTTGATACTGCTCTTTTGCCTGTTGGAAGAGCTGGTCATTCGACAAATCGTACTGGAACGGCTTGCGGTTCGTTATGTCTCTGAGCGCTTGATTGTACTGACGCTCGTTGCCGTACTTAAACTGCTGAGAGAGATTGTTGCCGCGATACAGCGCGTTCAGCCTTGACTGTGCGGAGTCAATCGCGTAGCCAAGACCGCCTGCGCCCTGAGAATATCCGGCGTTTGCGTATGAATTATAATTGTTCGTCGCTGTGTCCTGACGGTTTTTGTAGTCAACGACCTGCTGTGACGGTCTGTATGCCTGATAATTAAATGCCATTACTCTGCCTCCTCCTGTTTGTCCTGCTCGGCGTTCGCCTTGAGGTATTTTTCGTAATCGGTCTTAACCTCGCGCTCTGCACGGAAGTTCACACTGAGCCAAGCTTCCTTGAAAAGCAGCTCGAGCACCGACGGCGGCAACTCTCTGTCGCTGAGCTCCGCGAGCTTTTGTCTTGTGTCCGCGATTAAAACTGATTGCGGGATTTTATTGTCTGCCATAATTTACCTCCTATAAAATTTGAGCTCTTGTTATAATTCCATTTACAATGTCCATTTCAAGCGTACCTGTTTTAGAACCTATTGTGACATTGGGTATGCTTACGGTTGTATCTCCCTGAGATTGAACGTATTGCGCGTTAAATCTATTCCACACATATATCTGCGTGTTAATATAAAGTCCGGGATTATCATACGGGTCGGGAGGGAATATTTGTGTTTCACCAGAGTTAGGAACATAAACCAAGGCTTTTATTGATTGCCCCGGGTCGTCATATTCTTCTATGGAGAAAAACTCAGCATACGCTCTACGTAGTTTTAGTTTCATACCCCAATGACTATCATTTTGAGTAGCACCGCTAAATGTATCACGCATAAATTTAGCCATTACGTCATCAACCGTATTACGTTTATAGAACATAACGCCTTTGGCTTCTATCGAAAAATCCTTGACTGCGCCGTCGTAAATGTTCAGTTTTGGAGTCGTTCGCTCCGTTTCCAACTTGATTATGCCGCCGCTTTTTTTATTCCACGCCGTTGACACGTTATCAGCTGTGAGGTCACCGCTAAACGTACCGCTCGTCGCAGTCATTTCTCCGGTGTTGTCCACCTTAAATGTGCCGTTGCCTATGTTAATAGAACCGCCTGTGATTTCAGCCGAGGGGAAATGAATTGCTCCGCTGCTAATATGTGCGACCTTTGTTGAACCCTCCCAAAACGACATCTCAGACGGTGTCATTCGTGTGCGGAAGTTCTCCCCGGTCGGAATTTTCTCGCCGTCAACAGTAATTTCGCTGCTCAATAAACCAACTTCAATTCCGTAAATAGGCTCTGCACCGGTGTTATCGAGTAAACCGCGCTTGATATAGTTTTCAAAATCGGATTTGTAATTGGTTAAATCAGTGCTCACTCCTGTTGTCAACTCAGTTGAGTAATTGAACATTTCGATAATGTTTTTACTGCCTGTCGTAGTTGTCAGCTTTGTTTTTTCCAAATACTCTCCAAACTGAGATTTAGCGAGGTAACTGCCGTTAAAAGCCTGCTTCATCTGCTCGTCGGTCTGCACGACAACGTCAGCCGTTTTAATTATCAGGTCTCTTATACGCTGATACTGACTTAAAAGCTTAGGCGTTTCGTCATTGTCCGAGGAAGAACCCACCGCGTTTGCTGTCTGCTCCCATATCTTGTCTATGGTAAGGTTTGACAGTGTGGCGTTCATCTGCTCGTTGCTCTTGTAGATGTATGAGCGTATCTCCGCGAGCTGCTGTTCCACCGAACCTCTGCCGCCGATTGTCGGTAAATCAAGAAAAATCATCAGCCGTCACTCCCTATATCAAGCACCTTACTTATTGAGTATATTTTACAATCTCCGACGCCCTCAATTCTAACCCGAAAATGGTCGCAACGGCGCGGAATTATCGGAATACTGTATGAGCGAGTACCGCCGCCGGTGATTTCGGCAACGCTCTCCCATTCGGTCATATCATCATACTTTATAAGCAGCCGAATTTCGCTTGTGAGCGGCTTAAAAAGTCGGACAAGTATTCGCCCTACATACTTGTTATCGCTGTATGAGTAGCCTATTTCGCCCGTTTCCGCGTACCATTCAAAGTCATTCTCCTGAGCGCCTACACCCATAAGGTCAAGAAGAACATTTCCGACAATTGCAAAGAGGTTGTGGTCCACACGGCAAAACGCCTCTATTTTAACATTGTCCTCTTTGTGCCAGAGCTGCTTTGATATGTCATAGACAAATAATGAATAATTGTCCTGTTCATCCTGCATACAGATATAGTACTTATTGCCAATGCTCCCGGCAACAGCGTTTCGGTAGCTGAGCTCTCCGAGCTGATAAGAAATGCCCACGGGTAAACTGCCGTCGTAGTAGACGATGTCCGTTGCGGTCTTATAGAATAGTGTCTCGTTAACTATAACCGCCGAGCCCTCGCTTCCGCGTTGAATTCCCCTGTGTTTCAGCTCAATCAACTGATAATCCGACGGTAAAGAACCGTAGAGCTTGTGTATGCAGTTTTCTTTGAAGAAAAGAACCTCACGACCATAATGCACCGCGCCCGTCCATACGCCGTCAGAGCCTACGGAAGCGGAATAACTGTCGGTCGATATTCCTGCATAGCAAAACCAATTCTTAAAATCAGCCTGCTTGCAGGCGTATATCTCATTGACGGTATCGCCTGCACGGTTAAGACCGTACCTACAGCCCCATAAACGGTTGTTGCACTCACAGATAAAATCCATAAGGGGAGCTTTACGCTCAATCTTTACTGTGCCGGATTTTTGCTCATACACGCTGTCGATAATTCCGATTACAACAATCCAGCCGTTATTCTTGTCTATGCTCTGAATTATTGATGTGTTGTTCAGGAATTGTACTTGCTTGCCGATAGCGGATTCATCACTTAACGCTAAACCGCTGATATTTACCGCGTCGCCCTCTTTGAAGTCAAGAGCTATTTGGGAGCAGAAAATTCTGACGTATGTAGTAGACACTGTTACCCACATTGATGTTGTTGCAGCGTACACTTTGAGATAATGCGTCTTGTCCGAGGTGTCAATCCATCTCTGTCCGTTCGTGGGATTGCTCGGAGCGGTAGCGCTTACTATGACATTTTCGAGCACATCGCCGTCCTTTGTACACATAGCGAGCGATATTTTCTTATTGGTGGCGTTTGCTTTAATTTCCCGGGTATTATCAATAAAGCCGTTCTCGTCTGTGTTTTCGGTGTTAACGTACCAGCCGTTATCAAGCCCTTTGTTTGTGACCTCGAACACGAGCAGATACGCGCCCATACCGATCATTTTATACTCTGCTGATGTTTGGTGCGTTTCAAAGAAATCTGTAATTTCGCTTTCACCGATATAAAGGCGGTTGCCGTCGATGTAGCACAGTGTGTCCTTGCAAATCATACACTTAAAGTCCGAAAGGTTCTTTACAGTGCTGCGCTTACGGCGCGGAGACAGCACCGGGTAATAATCACCCGTCATATTCTTCATATCGTAGAACTCTGTATCAGCGATTTTGATATTGTGGTTGTAACCGCCGAAAGTCTCCTGAAAGTTTCTTGAAGCGTTGCTCTCGGGCAGTTGAGGAAATTTATATGGCATTAGGACACCACCTTGTATGTGCGCTCTGCCGTTTTTCTACCTTAGGCTGCAACGGCATATTTGCGCGGTTGTACGCTTTTGCGTAGTTTTCATAAGCCGATTGGAACAGAGCCGAGGACACGTTGTACCGGGTATATTCCGCATTTGCGAGGTCAATCTGCATTTGCAGGAAATAACGGTACATCTCAGCGCCGTAGTGTTTAGGCGCGAGGAGCTCGGTGTCATTTGAGGTATCGTCGGTGTACCCGTTAAACTCGATATTCTCGTAGCCCTCGTGAGTACAGATAATTTCCTCATATATCATTGTGTCTATGTTATTAAGCCAGAGCTTTTTCTCCTCTGACGTTCTGATATTCGGATATAAGTTGTCAACAAGGCTGATAACCTCGCCAATTGTGATTTTATTGTTGTCCATAGTCTCACTCCAAAAAAACAAAGGAGCGGATTGCTCCGCCCCTTATCTTGATTATTTAGCCCTTAGGCGGCTCTGAATCTCTAAAAGCGTTCTTTTTTACAAAAATTGCCGCCTCTCTGCGAGCTTTCGCCTTGTTATTGATAACCTCGACAAATTCAGGGTCAACCTCGACGGGCTCGTCGCATTTAACCAAAATGTTCCTGCCGTTAACCGAGAAAAACTCCTGCTGTTCTCCAACGTTACCGCTGCTGTCTCTTACCAGAGGGTCACTCGGAAGAATAACAGTCACCTTCTGCGGCTTATTTTCGGGCGGCTGTACGCCCTCATTTTTCTTTGCCATAACCTAAGTCTCCTTTATTTTAGTTTTCCTCGTCGTCGTTCGAGTAGCTCGACGCGCTCTCAATGCGGAGAATTCTCTCCTGATAGAGAATCTTTGCGCCGTGGCAGAACTTATAACCGATTGTCGAGAACTGCTCAAGAGGTCCGCCGATAACGGACTTGTCCTTGACAATCATTTTCATAGCCTCGTTCTCAGGGTCGAGAACACCGTATGCGTTTGCACCGAGGACAAGCGTGTCGTATGTAGCGATACCGCCCGACGGCTTATGCACCTTGCATTCTGTGTTCTCAATGAAGCGAACGCCGTGGAGCACACCGATTTCACCCTGAAAGATAGGCTCGGTATCATCATACTTGTGGAACTCCTTCCACTCGGTGGACTCTCTCAAATCCTCCGCAACAGACGGATGAATCAGAGCTACATAATAGCCCTTGATTTTGGGCGCGTGGTTCTTTTTGAGCCATGTTGCAGCCTTATTGATAAGCTTAGGAGTAATCAGACAGGTTGCATTGAGCCCTGCTCTTGTGGTTACAGCCGTACCGTCTGATTTAGGAGCATACATAACACAGTTGCCCTGAATAAGAGCGTTTCTTGTGAGGGTATTGTATGTAGCGCCGCCGGCTGCACCCATTTCCTCTGTTGCACCGTAGATTACGTCGTCGTATGCCTCGTATTCGAGACGGTCGGTAACGGTTACATAATCGCCGTGCTGAGTTGTGGTTGCCTCAATGTACGACATACCAAAGCTCTGACCGTCGGGGATAACGCCCTCGGTAAGAGGTGTAAGTGCCTGAGGAAAGGTGTTAAACTTTCTCCATTCTACCTTGTTACCGTGCATTTTCTGCTTATCGCCGAACTGGTCGAAGATAAGCTCAGCTCTCGCGTTTTTGAGCAGCGCGGTATCGTAAAATGTTTTCATTGTCGGGGTTAACGAGTAACCCGTTGTGTTCTGTGTGGTTGTGTTCGGGTTAAAGTTACCCGCGAACAGCTGTAAATTAAGTCTGTAGAACATTACAAATCTCCTTTAGAATTTAGGTCTTTTGCCCGTTCTACGGTACTCCTCCTTGATTTTCCGGAAATCTTCAAGCGTAAATTTCGACGGGTCGGTCTTGGTTACATCCGACATCCTGCCGTTTTTAGCACCGCTCTCCTGCGGTCGCTCTCTGTTCGCCTGAATTGAGTTTGAGGTATTGACAACCGCCTGATTTACAGCGTTTTGAAGCGTCGCCTGCATAATCTCTTTGTGGTGCAGGGCGTGATAAGCGTTTTCAACCGACAATCCCGAACCGCCGAGCTCGGGCGGGTCTACAAGTTTCTTAAACTGCGGATTGTTGATTTCAGCCTCGAGGTCAAACGACGGAAACTGAGCCTTGAACGCCTCCGCCTGATTAATCAGGTTTGAGACGTGCGCTCTCGTCATTTCCTCGCGCTGACGGTTCTTTTGAAAAAGCTCGTTCTGCTTCATAACCTGTTCGGCGTTCTTAACCTTCATAAAGTTTTCTACTGACATACCAGACGCCATTGCTTCATCTTCATAAAGCTTAGTGTCGCTGTCAATCGCTTTTGAAAGGTCGTCAAGGAATGTGCTTGATTCAGCGTTTACGCCGTAGCGCATATTGACCTTATTAAGCAAGCCGCGCATAGCTTCGTTTTGAGCTTCAACGCCCTTATACTTGGCTAAGCGCTTACCCATTAACTTGTCAAAGAATTCCTGACCTTCCTTTGCGTATTCTTCGGATTTGTAGATTTCCTCAAAGGTTTTACGCTTGGGCGGTTCTTCCTCTGTCGTCTGAGGTTCTTCCGTAGTAGGCTTTGTATTCTTAGGCTTGTCCTCTGTGCTGTTAACCTCAGCTTTCGGCATTAGGTCTAAGATGTGTTTTGCCTTGTCGGGGACGTTCAAGGCGCTATATGGGTCTCCCTGTGAAGCTCCGCTCTGAGTACCGCCCTCGCCCGACGCGGAAGCACCTGCAGAAGCCCCGCCGTCAGCAAAAAGCTGTAGGTTAAATCGCGGAATAAGAAAATCGGACATTTATAATCCTCCGTGTAGATTCTGCGGTAGGTCGCGACCCTTATTAATTTAATTCTATAAGGAGTTATACAATTTCTCTAACCCACACTTGAAATTTTTTCAAAAAGAAAAAGCCCCGTTAAGGGCTTAATCTTCAATAATAATCTTGACGTTATCGGGATAATGCTGTTCGAGCAGGTTCAGACCGTTGAGTATGGTCTGATAGATTACGTCAAAACAGCTCTGCCATTCCTTTTTTGGCGTACATATAACGACGTTCTTATCTCCGCTGTCAAGGTACGGCGTGCGCTCAAACACCTTATCGGGATAAGACGACACGGTCTCAGCAAGCGTATAGAATAGCATTGAGGCTGCTGCGCATACAACATCTTTGCCGGGCTCGTCGTGCTCTGCGTGTCCTGTCATTTCAATCTTGTGCTTTTTCGGGAAAACTTTAACCTCAATCATACCTGTGTTACCTCCTGAGCTTTTGCTCTCGCGTTCTCCATAAACGACGGTTCAGCCGTTGTCGGAGTTTTATTTACAGCCGACGGATCTGCCGCACTCTGCACCGGCGCTTGTCCGTTCTCCATAAGAATAGCCTGTGCAAGCCGTTCAGCCATAGCCGGGTCAACGAGCTGCGCGAGGTCAAAAGCGATTTTTTGCAACTGCTGATACTTCTGCAAAAGCGTACCGTTCTGCTGAACCTTCCGCATAACGTCGTCTTTGTGCTCGAAGTCCATAAACTGTAAGAGAGCAAGCGCGTTATCGCTGTTTTGCGGTACGAATACGCCTGCATTATAGAGCTGCAACGCGAGCTCGTTTTGTTCCATTTTTGTATATGGGTTCTGCTTTTGAGCCGATACCTCAATATCAAAGCAAGGCAATCTGAGCCCCATTTCAACGCCTGCAACGCTCGGCTGCTGCTGCGGCTGTAACAACGAGTTGTCATATGTAATAAATTCATCCGTGCCGAGGTCTCCGGTAATTCTGTACTCACGCGGCTTATCATAGAATTGGCGCATACGCTCGATAATCATTGTGGTTATCTGCTCGTGCATATTGTACATTTTTCTGTTGTGCTCGCGTGACAACTTGCCCGACTGTTCCTGCATTGCAGCTATAGCGGACGCGGCTGTTACGCCAGACACCGAGCCGCCGTTTGATACGTCGCGGTTACCGAGCGATTCTTTCATTTCATCAATGAGCCTATCGCGCATTGTCACGGTATAGTTAGGCAGACCGTAAGCCTCAATCTGTCTCATTGAGTTGTCGTCAAGTGTACCGGCAACGTGAACGACCTTTTTTGAATAATCGAGGAACTCGCTCTCGTTAATTCCGCCGTCCATACGTGAGAAGTAGCGAGGGCTTGCCGTAGCAAGCGCGTTTGTCATAATAGCGGATGTAAGCAGGTCTATAGCATTCTGATCTCCGCGTCCAATGTCTGTGTAGCTGTAGCCGACAATACTACCTTCTACCGGGAACAGCGGAGTAACAACAAAGGGATAGTCGCCGTCGTCGTACCAGCCGTTGGGGTACTTCTCGGGCTCATTCTCCGTAGCAAACAGCACATTACCCTCTACATACTTGCAGAAGTGGAGCACCTGATTGCCGTTGCTGTCGGTCTTTTTATAATACCAGTCGACAACAATGCTCTTGTTTGTGTAGTCGATTTTATCATCGGTGCGATATGTTTCAACCGTGACCGCCTGTCCGTTGAGCCTACCTTCAAGCTGAGGATAGCGGGCGATTAAAGCCTCGTTGTCTTCGTATGAGGTCTTGAAGACCTCGCGGCTGTCCTGAATGTTCTTAATACCCGGTTCCCAGAACAGCTCGAGCAGGTCAATTCGTTTAATGCTTATATCGCCGAGCCCGTCGTGCAGTGAGCCGTCCCAAAATACACCTGCACAGCAACCGCCCTGTTTGAGAATGTAATTGCATAAGTCCGAATAGGTCGCCTCGTAGTTGTTCTCCTCGAAAATAACAGGGATAATGGATTTAAGGTTTTCTGCCTCAGCTACATCATCACGGCACTTAGGTCTGATGTTGGACTCAGGATAGCCGTCCATAAGGTCAGCGTGTTTTGCGGTTATGCAGTTCCAGAGCCAAGCAGTATTTATCTTGTGCTTGTCCTCTGTTCCGTCGTCTTTGATATAATCCCACTGTCTGAGCTTCCAATACTGCTCGTTGGCAATTAAACGCTTTTCGAGCGTCAGCTTTCCCTCGCGGTACTTCTTGCGGCGCTGTTCGGCTTCACCGATTTGAATTGAAGTAATCGGTAATGTTTCAGGTCTCAGCCCCTCCTGCCGCTCGTTGTCCTCCTGCGAAAAGAACTTCCGCATATCGGGAGCGGCAGAGTTTTTCTGCATTTCAAGCTGTTTTTGTGCCTGCTTTTGCGCCCTTCTTTTTCTTCCAAATGCCATTATGCAACCTCCTGATTTAATAAATTCAACGGGTCAAAGGCGATTTTACGTCCTCCGACAATCTTCTTTTTCGGTTTTATAGGTCTGTTCATACAGAAATAACGCATAGCGTCGGCGATGTGATCTTCAAGCGTAGTGTCCAAATCCTCAGGCTTGTGCTCGTCGAACATCATCAACGGCAGCGTTCGGATGATATTTCTGCAATTATTGAATATGTACATCCCTGCTTTACCGTTCTTATCGAACATAAAGCGGTAGTGCATTTGCATCCACCCGGGAATACGAGCGTTAACGCCCGGCACAAAGTCGATATAATGCCGCAGTGCCGCGTCGTATATGCTCTCACCTCGCGAGCCGTCCCATATTGACGGGTCGGCAACACCGTAAATTTTTCTGCCCTTCAAATACGGATGTTCCTGCTCTGTTTTATATATCTGCTCAAATTGCTTGTCCGGTGTCCACTTAACGCCCTCGTTCGGCGTATCGGTGCAACCGTAGAGCTCCTCTATAGCGTAAGCTGTGCCGTCGTAATCAACCGCCCACCATATACACGCGAACGGCTTGCCGTAGCCGTAGTCATACGAACGATAATATGTCCAGTTCTTGTCAGGCTCGAACGGCTCTATTACGTGAGTAAAGCGCCTATACTCAAGCGCCTGCTCGGGCTCAAGACCTATTTTGGCAGCCGCGGTTATATCGACCTCGGTGCGGAAGTCCTCAAAGAACATACCCTCGAAAATATCCCACCTGCCGTTAAGCCAAGCCTCGCGGAGCTTTGGCGGCAGCGCTTTAAGCTGCTCTATATACTCTGGCATTTCACGCATAAGCGCGTAGTTGTCAGTGACAAGAGATTGAATAAAGCTGTAATCTTCCGGCTTTTCCCCGAGCTCATAATGCTTATCTATAAACAGTCGCTTGAAATATCCGTGAGATTGTCCGCCCGGATTCAAGGTATAATAAATACGCTTAGGAAAGCTGTTGACACCACGGTTACACGCTGTTATTGACTTTATCTGATACTCAGACAGTAAGCACGCCTCGTCGATAAAGATAACATCATACTCCGCGCCCTGATACTGCCCGAGGTCGCTGTCGCTCGCACAGTAGCCGAACGTTATCGTTGATCCGTTCGGGAATGTAAATACCTTGTCAGACTTATTGTACTTTGCTATTCCGTTAAGGATTTTCAAAAGCGGATTGATGTGGTTATTGAGCAGCTCCTTGTAGCTCTGGCGGATAATCAGAACCTTTATTCCTGCCCAGAACAAGCAGAGAAGAATTGCCTTGACACGTACCGCCCACGACTTACCGCCGCCGCGTGCTCCGCCATATGCAACGATTCTATGCGTGTCATTGAGGAACAGCTTTTGTTTTGGTGACGGGTTCCCGAGATTAATTCGCATAGCTCTCAGCCTCCGCGTCCTCGAAAACAACCTTAACTGTTGTGTCGGTCTTTTCTTCTTTAGGCTTGTTGCGCCATTTATCGGGCTTGCGGTTATTCAGCCAATAAATTTGTGCTGTAACATTACCGCTTATTGCTGCTTGATATAGAGCGTTTTCGACTTCAAAATCGACAACATCCTTGCCTTTTTTTAAGGACTGACAAATCTGACAATACGATTCCTTCCAACGGTAAAGTGTTTTTACAGAAATCCCCATATTATGAGCTATCTGTTCATCGGTCAGACCGTCGCGCGCCCACCCTTCAAGCAGGATAAGGCTGTCAGGCTCTAACCACTTTTCATACTTGCCCTTTGCCACGGTCTCACCTCCTTATTCTAAGTTTACCGAGGTTTTCTGCGTTTCTCTAACCCGAACACAGAAAAAAAGCACCAAGCTCAACGCTCGGCGCTCTCGTACTTCTCCGATAAAACTCGGTAATATAGACACCGTTTATAGTGTTCACAGCAGCAGCGTTTCATATGGCGCTGTTTTTCTGCTGACGATTCAAAACGGTGCGTGACGTTTTTTGACTTTTGCAATAGATTTTCGCAGACGATTCTCGCTCCGTCGTCCGATTTATAGAACGGGCACATAACATCTGCGGAATTCCAAGACGTTGCCATATCTGCTCCTTTGTTTCAAATACCTTCCGGGCAGCGGCTGAAATTGTGTGAATATGTATGCTGAAATGTGCCGCCGCCCGAGCTTTATATGTGCTATCTGTTTACTTAAACATTGTTTAGCCCCCTTTCTCCTCGCCGCTCCGAGGTTATTTGAATTTTGAATTTACAGAGATAAATGAACGGAATTATTTGAACAGCCGAGCGGTGCTGTTATGGGTTATATAAGTATTTTCCGCTGAAAAGCATACGGTTAAGCCGTCTAAGACTCAGCGAGTCAGGTCTCGCCGTTTTCGACAGTTGCATGCCGACAAGGCTCTGCTTGTGCGACCTGTGACTGCGCCTTTTGTGCTTGTTATACTGCTGATTGTTTTTCATTCTTTTCTTCCCCTTTTTTTATTAAAGTGTTATTTGCTTATTAATAAGATAATAATAGTAATTATTATGACAACCCCGAAGTAAATCCATATTGGTGAAACAACCCACCACCAAGACCAGTCAATTACGTTGCAGAGTTTCAAAACAACGAAAGCAACTGTCAGCATTAACGCTAAAGCAGTGCCACATCCTATCCCTTTGTTTGAATTATCCATTTTCTTTTTCCTCCTTTTCCTTCAACGCCTGTTCGATTTGTTTATAGTGATCGCAATGCTTTCTTATCTCCAATACACACGCTAAACACGTTTGACAGTCTGTCAGCGCAGCACAACGGTTACATAACGGACGTATTACATTTTGCTTGATTTCTGTCATATCCACAAATCGGGAGCGGTCTTTGAAAAATGAACATCTTTTTTCCATTCTGTCTTTTTCAACTCTATATCTTTTAAACAGGCAAACCTCAACGTGTAAACAATCTTTACAAGTTGCCATCATTCATCAGCTCCTTTGTTTTGGAAATAGTATTGATTTTGACGTGTATCTTTCGGCTATTGGTTTGCTTGGTTTAAGCAGCCTCAGCCTTGCGTTGAGCATAATCGAGTTATCCGACAGGTCCGAAAGCTGCTCAACTTCCATAAATGGAGCGAGTCCCTCTGCGAGCTTATGTGAAAGCTCTTCAATTGCAAAATTCAAATAATCCATTTGTCCGAAATATAGGTCTCTTGGGTCTATGCTGAATGAAGCCCCGATCGTGTATTCATTTGGCAAACGCTCTCGAATAACAAGCGTCTGCTCCCCGCGTAACTCAAATTGAGTTTGGCAAGACTGGCACGTCATTGTAACTCTGTCAATCTGACCTCCGCATTGAGTGCAGATCAATGGTGTCAATCTCACTCGCTCACCTCTTCCAAAGGACAATCATCGTTTCTTTCCCAAATATCATTGCACTCTCTATCAGTTATTAAACAGTATTTAGAGTTTGAATACTGACTTGGAATGCTAAAGATGCACTTATAGCAATCCTCAGGCATTCCCCAATCCTTTACCAAAATGTTCACTCGCTCACCTCCTTTATTTGCCCGAGCGCAACATACAAAATAACATTTCTGCAATCGAGCGTTTTCTGTATTTACGTAAAGCAGGCTGTATGATTTCCAGTCTCCAATCATTACCGTGTGATAGAGGAGTAGGATTTTCAAATTCACTGAACCTATCGTTGTGGCAAGCGACCATTACACCGAATTCGTGAGGAATTACCTTCTTGCCCTTCTGTTCGAGTTCAATAATCTTTTTATAAGTTTTCATTGTAGTAACTATGTAGTTACGCTCGCCTTCGGCGTTAAGACCGTGACCACTTAAAACATCTTCAATGCAGCTTTTTATCTCGTAGCAGATAAACTCGCCTTTTTCAATTCCTGATATAGAATATTGATTTTCAGGCTTAAATTGTACGAAATCTACGCGAATTTGCTTTCCTTTGCCACTTCCATAATCGAATGTAACTTCACGTGCATAGTATTTGCCCATTCCTGTTAATCTCGTTCTAACAAGTGTATCACTCAAAAACTCTGTGATTTGTGTACGCTTTGTTAATTGGCAATCTCCTTTCATTCACTCACCTCCGCTTCGATGATTGTTCGGGCGGTTTTGATTTCGGATATAATTTCTTTAAATCTGTCGTAAGCGCAACAATCATCAGGTTCGGGTTCACAACCTATACAAGTATTATTGACCACTTTTTCGACCAGAGCAAGAAGCCTATCCGCGTCAATCAGCCTGCCGTGAGGTGTGGGGAGTTCCGCGCATTCAAAACATTCAAGCGGATTAGTTTTTGTCCGCGAAAACGCAATAGAAACAGGGCGATTCTGCACTACGGCTATACTGCACTCTCTATGCTCGGATTTTCTCGGCAAGCTCATACCCTTAATAATCAGGCTCATCCTTCTGAACCCCTTTCATAATACGTAATAGCCTTGTCACAAAGTTTGATTATTTTTCTGAGCTTAAAGAGCCCTCGATTAAGTTCACGCGATATAGTTGATGGGTTCACGCCGAGCATTTTTGCAACTTCCTTTTTCTTGATATCTTTACATATGCAGAGCTCAACAACGTGCCTTTCTCTATCACTGAGGATAGAAGAAATGATATCCGCCTGTACAAGAACTAACGCCTTTATATGTGCGTGATTATCTTTGCGTTTTGGCTTTTCAAAGGGATTGTAATCAGAACACATATATTCCTCATTAAATTCATACTCTCCTATCATTTTCCACCTCCTGAATATCAAGAATAATCTTCCACTTAGCGCCATAGCTGAACGTATCGCGGAACGCCGTAACGCACTTGCGGTTATCGTCCTTTAGCTTTCCGAGCTTAACGAGCGCGTCAAGTATAAATTTCTTTGCGAACGCAACATTATCATAGTCACGGCGCTTGTTGCCCTCTACCCAGTGGAAGTGTATCGTGACAGGTTTTTCAAATCGCGGAATACGCCTTAAGAACAGTGCGAGGTTTTGTTCTATTCCTCTCTTGAAGTTCGCCGCCTTGTATTTATTTGTTCTGCAAACATCTATGTACTCATTCGCGCTCGGGAGCTTCATTTCAATATTGACAATCATTTCCTGCTCCTCGTTCTGTAGTTGCGCTCAGGATTGCCAGAGACAAACAGCTCCTCGCCCTTTGTCATTTCTGCTATGCGTGATCCGAGCGCCTCGTCAATCTTCATTATCTGACCGACCGATAGCTCAGAGGAAATAATCGTCGGCAAATCCTCGTTGTAGCGGTAGTTGATAATCTTAAATGTAGCATTAACGTCTGCCGCCGTAACCTGAGCCCCTTTGCCTACCTTGAAAAAGTCGTCGATATAAAGCACCTCAGCTTTTTTTAAGGGATTGATTAAAGCCTCGTAAATTTCAGCCTCGTTGATGTGCTGCTTGATGTTTGTTATATCGTCCTGCCATATCATATACCGGGCAGCTCTGCCCTTCTTAATCAGCTCGTTTACAATCGCTGTACAGATATGTGTTTTACCGCAGCCGGGCTGACCGCCGATATAGAACCACCGTTCTGTATTATTAACGTAGGCGTGCGCCGCCGTCCAAATCAACCTTTGCCACTGCTCGGCGTGCTTGTAGTTTTCAAAGGTGTATTTATTAAAAAGCTTTTTTAAGCCGCTTTTCTCGCGCCTGAGCAATTCTTCTCTTATTGGCATACAATCGCACGTGACCGCGACGGTCGTCCAGTAGCCGTAGAAGTCGCTGAATTTAGGCCTATATATAACACCCTTGTTCTTACACTTCGGGCAATCGTAGCCTTTAAGCTTACCCTCGGCGCTGTTGCAAGCCTCGCATTCCTTCTCGATAAATTCCTTACTTGTCGGGTCATAGGATTGTGCCGCCGTCGTAGCCGGGGAACCCGTATTCATCCGCTTTAGGATGTCGCTTATCGCTTCCACCGTTTTGCGCTCCTTTCGATTTCTTATTCAGCCACCGTTCAATCAGCTTCCGTGTTCCGCTCATAGACTTGCGAGCCTCGGGCTTTTCTTCAAGCCAGTTTTTAATACTGACAAGCTCCTGACGGATATTCAAATCAGGATAAGATTTAATAAAATTATTGATCTCCTCGTCAGTTATCGGTAAGAGCTGCCCGTCGCTCAGAGGCAGAGAAATTTGATTTTTCGGCGGTAATTCTTTTATTTTATTTCTTTTTATTTCTTTTTCTTTTATTTGTTTCTTAATGTTTACATTTTCCCCGATATTGTCAGCATTTAGCCCGATAATGTCAACATTTGCGGAAATTTGGGAACAGTTTATTAAGAGGTACTCCTTTATGGCTTTTACGCCCTTGCGCCTTTTGACTGCTTCAAAGTAGGTCTTTTGTATTTCAGCAGATGTCAAAATTCCGTGCTTCTCGAACATCTCAGCACTCAGAATATCTCTTTTAATCATAGCTTTTAAGATTTCCGACACAACACTGACACCCACCGTCAAATGCGGCTGTTGTACGAACATCAGCGCCACGTCGTCGTTCCACTCGCAAAAGTAGCCGCAACCGCGTATGTAGATTTCTTCAAATATCGTCCACATTACAGAATCGCCCTTTTCGCCGAATTCTGCACCTATCATCTGCATAGGACGCGACCGCTCAATATGAGGAAAGTAATCAAGCGTAATCTTTAGATTAGCCATTTACTCCCTTTCCGGTTGCCTGCTTGCCGGGCGCCGCGCTCGCCCGAATCCTTGCGCAAGCAATCCTATTAAATTGTGTGTTTATATGTATAACCCAAAGGCGCGGAAGGTTATAGCCTTAGTTATCCGCCAGCGCGTCAACGCTCAGGACTTCGCCTGTCTCGGTGTTGACCTCGACCGCCTCGGCCTCAATAATCGGCTCGTCGTAATCGGTCTCGTCGGGTACGCTGTACATATCCTTGTCAATGTCGGTCTTAATCGTTTCGTCAGTGGTAATACCTCTCGCAAAATCCGACTTTAACGGAGCGTATTTAAGGCACTTTTTGAGGACGGTCTTTTTCGCCATTTCCTCAAAGTTTGTTTTCCACGGAGAATATGACGAGCTGTACGCCTTGCTGTATTTCTTAGCGTGCTTTTCAACGTCATCAACGCTCATAACCTCAAAACCGAATCCGCCTGATTTGGTCTTAAACAGCGCGTATACCTTGACGAGCTCGCCACGGTCTTTGTCCGCCGGGATGTGCTCGAGCTTAGGCTCTAAGCCGAACTGACAATTAAATGTGTCGTTCTCATATACGCATTGAGCCTGCACAAGCTCAACCTCTCCCGAGCGGTATGCAAGGTCGATCAGGCCCTTATATCCGAGCTGGAACTGTGCCTCGAGATTTCCTTTGTTTCTGTATGGGATAAGATAAGCCTGTCCGAGCGGTGTGTTCGGTTCAAGTCCGAGCTGTGCGGCGGTCATCATAGCGCCGAGGAAGCTCTTAGGCGTACAGTCGTTAAGCTGCGGCGTAGTGCTCAGCGCTGACATTACCATACGTGTAAAGCGTTCAGGCGTCATAACCGACGGCAGCGCCGCCTTGATACCGCTCTCCTGAGCCTTAACGTAGTCTCTAATAGTTTTCTTGCCTGTGTCAATTTTCTGAATTTTGTTTGCCATAATAAGATGTTCTCCTTTTTATAATATTTTGAATGGTCTTGATGTGGTCTGTTTCATATATTGCGACAAGTCAATCTCGGGATGATCCGCCGCAAACCGCTTCTTATCAAAGTTGTTTCTGATTTGAGTTTTCCAAGTGACCTTATGGTCTCCGCATATACCGCGCTCAGCCTCACGCATAAAGGTCTTAATGCTGTTGAGCTTGTCGTCCATAAGCTTGCTTATTTCGTCGCGCTGAGCCTTTAATTCGAGGTATAAATCAACGTCCGATTTATACAATCCCAAGTCAACCTCAACCCCGGGCTCGCTGTGCTCAAACACCTTATTTATAGCCTCGGTGGTTGCTTTCTCACCGTCGGCAGGCGGCTCGTGCTTATTTACAATGCAATTCTCGTAAAAGGTCTTCTCTATATCCGCGAGCACGGTGATTTCTTCCTCGTTTCGCTCAATCTCAAAGATAAACAAGCCCCTCTGGAACACGAGCACCGCCAAAAACCACCTAGGCTTGCCGGTGACAAGCATATAGTGCATACACTGAGCGTAGTAGTGGTCGGGAATTTTGCCGTCAAGGTAGTTCTGATACTGCAAAGGATTTGCGGTCTTACACTCAAGCCCTGCGTCCTCGCCAACGACAACGCGGTCAAGGTCGGCGTGAGCAAAGGGAAATTCCGAGTTGTATATAATGCTGTTGTCGCGGCGGACTTTCTTGCCGGTCTCCTCGGTGAAACGCTTTGCGACGTATTCCTCGAGGTCTCTGCCCTGCCGCATAGCCTCATTATCTTCCTTAGGCGGTATCAGCTTTAGTTTGTCGGCGTAAACGCTGTACGGTGAAGCGTAGGGATTGAGACCGCATATAGCTCCGGCGTCTGAACCGCCGATAGTCTTGCGCCGGAGCTCGAGCCATTCCTCGTGGCTCATATTTACCGTGGAAATTCTTTTAAGCGCCATATGTACCTCCGCAGTAGAATTTTTCTGCTTGTATCTCGCGCTCGGCCTCGGCTACAAGCTGAGAGAAGTAGCCTTCCGTCAGCCGTTCGCCGTCCGCGTTGCCCTCCCGGGCAAGTATATTAACGAGCTTGTCCGCAGCTCTTTGTGTTGCGTTTTTCATCCGTTCTCCTCCTAACAGTAGTGACCTATCACGTAATCTCGCAGGCAATCATTACAGACTATGTCGCCGTTTGAAAATTCGACGTAGTGTTCGTCGTCCTCTTTATACATTTCTTTCGGGCAACGGCAGCACTCGACTTTCTCAGGCTCCGGCGGCTCGTCCGGCTCTACGTAGTTCGGGCACTGATAATGGTGGTTGTTGCCGGAACAGCGGCAGTATTCACACATTTCGTTCTCTCCTGTTAAATAAAACATAGTTGATACAAAGTATCGAATATCGTCCATAGTATGGTCGTCTTTCCTTATAGGCTTAAAATCGGCGTCGAATTCATAAAGAGAAAATTCGCGTTTTGCATTTTCACAGTTTTTGCAGATTTTAATTCTTCCTGTTGTTAAGAGATAATTAACATCAAATAAACCTTGTTTTAGAGTATTTACCGCAGGGCGAACCGCAAACTGTCCGTGCCGCCTGATAATCTCAATAAAACTCGCCGCTGACGGGTCAACAATCACGAAAACAATTTGCCTGTTTCCTGCAAGCTCGCAAAGGCATTCGTAGTACTCTTCATCGGTTTTTTGAAAACCTTCTTTTCTCGAATCATAATAGTATTCATCAATTCTATACCAATCGTCGCCGAATAAGCACCACAAGCCCATAGAACAAGGATTTATTGTTCCGTAGTCAACGGAAATGCAATAGCGCCGTGATGATTGAGGGTAGTTTTCAAGTTTAGGCACATCTACATACATACTTTCTTCAGTCATAAAAGGATAAACTAAATTTTTAGGCATTATTATTCTCCTTTATTAAAATTCTCCTTGATTTTCCGAAAAATATCGGTTATAATAAAAATAAGATGTTTTCATTTTGACCGTTCCGAGGTGTCCTCGGGCGGTCGTTTTCTTTTTATCCCCATTGTTTCGCCATAGCCTTTGCGACACCGGGGAAGGTTTTAGCCCTTGTTTTACCGTCACGAAATTTCATACCGCAGTTTTTGCGTTTGTTGCCTTTGCTGTCTTTACTGCCGCCTGATACCCAAGAACATATAGGCTCAACGGTTTTTGTTGGTTTAAGTAAAGGTAAACCGCGTAACCATAAACAAGTTTTTTTGCTGTATGGGTGTCCGTGCTCATAAGGCTGTATTGTTTGAGTGTAACGCGGTAAATTATAAATTCGTGTCGGTATGGGATTTTCGATACAGATTGAATAACAATCAGCATTATAAAAGCGCATAAAAAAATCTTTTGCTTCAAGACCTTTAGCATACCGCTCTTTGTTTAATTTTCCGGCTTTTGGATATAACCGTGCAGCTCCTGCATTACTCAAATATGTACACGGCGGAAAGGCTATAAGCATATCCCACTTGCCGTCCTGCTTGTGTTCTTTGCCGTCAAGCGTTGTAAATTTACAATCACCGTTTAACAGAGGAAGAACGTCCGCTTGTATGTGCCATTCAGGGTGTCCGCCGCTCGGCTCGATAATGTCACACGAAAACGCCCTGTGTCCTCGCTTTCTGAACTCAGTGCAAACTCGCTGACTTTCTTCACACGCAACTAAAATGTTCATAATCAGCTTACCGTTTCGTCAATCATACCGATATACGGTGATTTAGCTGCCTGCTCCGAACCGACAATGTAGCTGATAACCACAGCGTCAATCTTATAGTCAGCTTCGCGAGCGAGCCGGTGAATAAAACGCCTGAGCTTTTTACCGAATGTCATTTTAGACTGTTCGGCTTTTCCGAACGGTTGAGCCTCTTTGCGCTTTATCTGCTCTTTGCAGACTTCCTGACGGAGTTTTTCTAAATGGTCGTCGCTGATGTTTTTACAGATAAACTTTGTAAATCCGCCCTTATAGGAAAACTCTGCCTGTTCTTTACGTTTCATAATAAATTCCTCCATTAACTTGCCCTGTCCCAGATTTTGGAATCAGGGTTATTTTTTATGTATAGGCTAAATTCTCTTCCTGCTCGGTCAAGCATAGCCTTTTTGTAAGCGTCGGCTTCATTCTGTGGCAAGTGCCACGTAACAACGCCGTCCTCGTCTATCGTGTACCAAAGGACCGAATCGCCGTTCGGGAGATTGATAAACGCCTCCGCTTTTAGTTTTTTACTTGCCATAGAATCACCTCGCTATACTTTATGATTTAATAATGGATAAATGAATCCGAGCGCCGCGCCGCCCGGGGTATACAACCAAAAAATAATAAGAGAAGGGATGTATTCTAATGAAAAATCTCTATTCAGGGTGCGTATATAGTCAACCTGCGCGGCGGTTATGAGTCAATCTTCGATTAATGGGACAAAAGTAAATACTGAATTGGTGTTATAATGATTAATGTCTTTTGCCCTATACCCGTGCGGTCGAGGTGTACCATTGTTATCTTTTGTTTTGCCGTTTTCAAATGTATATATTTTGCCGACTGTATACTCTTTCCTGGGTGACTCTACACAAACCGCCTTGCCGGTATAGTACTTCGGCTTTTCGGGCTCAGGATTTGTCAAACGCTCAAACGCAAGCTTTGCTCCGGTGTTAAAATCGAACTCGTCAGCAGGGTTGCAGCGCGCTACACCTGTTTTGCCGGTTGCGGTGTTCTTTGCGACAATCTCAGCACCGTTGCGGTAGATGATGATTTTTTCGGGGCGAATTTTTTTTAGAAATTCCAAATACAACCACCAGCTTTCTCCATTAGAAAAGCGAATAAGTGCGTCGCGTCCGCCACTTTCATACATAGCTACCTCGCCTTTTTGCCCTGCATAAGACGAAGGGCAACCAATATAATCTAGTTTCTCCTTGTCATTAGTGACAAGGACCTTATCCCCAACCTTAAACTTTGGTTTACTCATAATTCCTCCTAAACTGTAATGATATACCGCATATCTCTCACCTCGAACACCTCGACGGCTACCTGACGGAGCTTATGCTTATACGCCTTGCGGCTTAGCTGCCTTGCTCTCTCGGTTGCCTGTTCCTCAGTGCCCTTAAAGGGATAAATACGATGTACCTTGTGTTTTGTTTTCGAATGAAAGGCTTTGAGCCTGATTAAGTATTGATGTTTCATCAAAACTCCTTTGTTTAAATTTACAAATCCTTGACACAAACTGACCTTATTTGACCTAATAATTTGTTGATTTTATCACAATATATTGTGTACGAACATTTATTCCTTACAATATATTGACTTTAAAGCGAGTTTTCGGTATAATTATTCCGAAATAGCCGAGCACTCTTATAAATGAAAAGACATTTGAAAGGAGGTGCTGCTATGGGAAAACCTCGTGTAACGGTAAATAAAGAATCTGACACAGGAAGAAATCTCACTTTTCACGACAACGTAACCGGAAGGTATATGAACAGAGAACAGTTCGTTAAGTCTATCGAAAAAGGAAGTTACCCTGATTATCACGTGAGAATTATTAACGATATCGCTACTCCGTGTTCGAATCCTAACAGCTCTACCAACGACAATTTAGGATAAAATAACCTTGACTGAATCGTGCTCGACTATTTCACTTTGAGATATATTTGCTAAGACTGCACCCGTATTATCGATAACGGTAATATTGGTGTAGTCTTTTTTGCCCAGTAGATAATCTGATGAACATTTCAGAATATCTGCGAGTCTTAATACCATATCAGACGGAATTGCTTTTCCGTTGATATAGTGATAATAAGTTTTTGCACATATTCCTAACTTTGTATAAATTACTTTTCGAGGAATATTAAGCTCACGCCTGCGCGTTTCTATTCGGCTCGTATTAATTTTTATCACCTCTTTACCTCCTGTAATCATTGAAATTCAGCCTTTCCGGTGCTATATTAAACATGGAAAGGGGGTGTTGCTATGCAAGTATGGACTGTCATTAGCGGAATAATAGGAATACTCGGCTTTATGATAGCAGTCATAAATTTGATACATTATTTTGTAACTCGACGTGTTCACATCGAAATATTAATCTTAAACTACGAAATGCGTGTACATATTGATAAACAAATCTTAATCAGAGTTCAATATTTGATAACAAACAAGTCAAGCCTTCCTGTATCAGTGACACAATTTGGAATGGTAGTTAACGATAAAGCGTTACCTCCCGAAAATCGGACGCATACTTTGGAAGTCTACCGATATGTTGAAAACAACAAGGTTACTGATAGAATTCCGATTTATAATACTCATACTCCTGTGAATCTTCGGGAACATTCGGCTGAGACGGGGGATTTCGTTTACTTAGTTCCTCAAGAAACAAAACCAGATTTTGAAAATGGGATGACTTTCGAAATTCGCTCCAATCGGAATCAGGCACTGAGAATGAAACTCGAACCCAAGGTGTCTTACAAAATAACCCGCCGTAATATTCTTCGTGAAGATGTCCGAAGTCGTTAGGAGTTGCAATATCAAGCTTTCTGCAAGTCTGATAAAATGGTAATGGCGCTATCGGCTTTACCGGCTCTGCTGCTTTTTGCGGCGGAGCTTTTTTCTTTTTAAAGAACATTTTGCCCTCCTTATGCCGGCTGCTTCTGCTCGGCTAACTCTTTGCCTATAACCATACCCTGCAAAAGGGCTAATGCTTGGCGCTTATCGTTTTCGTCGAGCGGCTCGAGTATTTTAACCACCTCGGCGATAACGCTTTTTATTTGCGTTTTATTGTTTGTCATACCCTCACCCCCTTTCAAAGTAAATTAAAATCTTTTCGTTGACTATATTATACTTTACGTTGAAAAGTTTGTCAATAGTTTTTTAAATTTTTCTTGACAATGAAAAGTTTTTTTGTTATCATAAAGTTAAAGAGGTGAAAGCTTATGACTTTACAGGATAGAATAAAAAAAGTCCGTAAAGATAACGGACTTAATCAATTAGAATTTGGTAAAAGAATTGGATTATCTGAATCGGCTATATGTAATTACGAAAACGGTCGCAGAGAAGCTTCTGAGCAATCCATCAAATCAATTTGCAGAGAATTTAATATAAATTACGAATGGCTTAAAAATGAAGAAGGTCCCGAAAAACCGGATGAAGAATTAGATGTTTTAATAGAGACATTTAGACGCACCTATAATTTAAATGAAACCGATATTAAGATTATTAAAGCTTATATATTATTATCAGAATCGGAAAAAGAAGCGTTTAGAACTTTTATCGAAAAAATAAAAGGCGCTCAGTGAGCACCTTCATTTTCCCAACTTGTAATTATTATGTATCAGTCTTATTAAAGAAAGCATTTCTTTTAAAGTCTTTTCATCATCAACCTTATTCAGGATTGAATTGATTTGCTCAATTATTTTTTCTTTTTCATTCATTCGTACAGCCTCGCTTTCAAACATCTTCTATATATAATTATAGAACGTATGTTTGATTTTGTAAAGAGGTTTTTAAAAATAGTAATTATTCGCACATAGTTATTATGCTTTTATATGTTTTATATAGGTTAGTAAAGTTTTCGTGCCAGTATGGAATATCTATTAATTCTGAGCAATAATAACAAGGCTCGAGAAAATTTATCGCAACGAAAGAATGTATTTTTGTAGTCATATAGTGTCCGCGACAATGCTTATTACTATGGAAGCATTTCCCGTAATCACTTTTGTAAACAATGTATCTATCATCTTCTGTGTATGGAAGACCGTTTTTATAATCAACATCAAGCGGAACACCTGACAATGATTTAGCTGCTTTTATAAAAATATCTTCTTCCCCATATGTGTCTATCAGCTCGTCTTTTATGCTTCTTTTATAATCTGCAAAATTAGTTTCTTCTTTGAATATTTTATCTTTAAAATGCCTAAATATTTTCACACATATGAAAATGTATAACACTATCGTAATTGGTAAAATCCATTTAAGCAAATCAACTGTTTTATTAAAGTAATTAACGCCTTTTACAGTTTTCCAATTTACTTTCGGATACGTCCAACAGACCGAACACGGCTTGTATCCCATTCTCTCAGCTTCGTACATTGTAGTTTTATTAGAACTTCTCAAATATCTACAGCCTGATTTATGGTAACTATTTCCGTAATCCGTTACGTAACATACTATATCTTTACCATTTGTCATTTGCATATATTGAAAGTTATCTAAATCAGGAAAGCAATATAAATCCAATAAAACTGTGATAATTCCGGAAACAACGATTAACAGAATTGCAGATACAATAAGAGCTATTCTTTTTCGCTTTTTTATATTTTTTATTTTTTGTAAATGGCTTTCTTGCTCGTCTTCTATTCGTATTTTACAAGCCAACCTATAAATTCTTAGCCTTTTATAATATTCATCATATTCATTTTCTGAATATTCTCGTAAACAAACATCTTCCATATAACCACATCTTTCTTGTTGGTTTTATTAAATTATACATTTTGCTTTATTTAAAGTCAATTTAAAATAAAAAATCCGCCCTACCCTGCGGCAACAAAAAGGCGTTTCAATCAAAAAGTGAAATTTTTATTAAAATCTATTGCAAATATTACCTATAAGTAATATAATAGCACTATAAGGACATAATATGAATATAGTTATTCTAATTGATAAATTGGAAAAAGAGTTTGAGAGTTTTACTGTTCATTCTGAATTGATTGCAGAAATAACAGATATTATCGGGCGCTCAGGCAACGAAAAATCTTTCTTGTCTAAATTGAGTAATGCACTCAAATTTTTAAAACGATACGGCACTCTTGCACATTTGCAACCTACAAATCAATTTGAAAAACTTAGCGGAACAACCGATTTATATTCTATGCATATACAAGGGAAAACGTTTAATGTAAGGATTTTGTATTCTTTTGCAAATGACGGTACAATCCTTTTACACGGTTTTCACGAAGAAGAAAACAAACGAGCCACAGATTATACATCGGCTATCCCGATTGCATATGAAAGAATAAAAGAAATGGAGGAGTAAAAATGAGTAAATCGAAACCTATCGGCGAGTTATTCAAAGCCTTAACAGCCAACCTCTCCGCTGCAGAAATTAAATCAGCTATGGTTATTGCTGATATTTCCGAAAAAATCACGGAAGAAAGAATCAGCAGAGGTATGACACAAAAGCAATTTGCTGAATTTATGGGAGTTACTCAGGGGATGGTTTCTAAATGGGAAAGCTCCGAATACAATTTCACTATCGAATCACTCGCAAATATTTTTGATAAACTAAATCTTGATTTTAATTTTGAGATCAACAAAGAAACACAACTTTTTCCGATTGATAAAAGTTTAAATTATTCAAATATCGGTGAAAAGAATTTAATTTTATTAAGCGCGGGGTAAAAGAATGAACATAAAAGATACAGTAGCACAGTTTCAAATGACAAGCTCCAGAATTGCAAGTCTGAACATTGAAAATGAACTCATTGAATTACCTTCTGCCGAAGAATGCACATCTTCAATCAACTTAGGAAATCCACAAATAGCAATTAAACAAACAAAAAACGGGTTTATCGGCGTTTTGCTGTTAATCGTGGAAACATCTATTAAGCGTAACAGCGATAATAAAAAACTTGATTTATCAATTACAGCGGAGGGTACATTCACATTTAACGGAACAGAGCAGGCAGAGTTTGAAAATATGATGTTTCTTAACGGCAATTCTGCCCTATATTCTGTAATTCGTTCTTATGTAATATCTGTTACTTCGCTTTCTCTTAATTCCGGCAAAGTTGTTTTACCTATGATTAACTTCTTAAAACTCGCGGAAAAACTTAAAGCAGAAGAATCGCAGTAAACAAAAAAACCGCTCCCGGTACTGGGAATACCGAGAGCGGAACCATACACACGGGCGCATATGGTACGCATAACGCATAAATATTGTACCATACCCCTGTGATATTTGCAAGCACAAAAAACGCAACACAGGGGATTTTTGCGCCCTTTTTTGAGTATATCTTAAAAAGGGGGATGTTATGAACACCGATTTAAAAACAGCCGCGGCGTACATCCGCGTTTCGACTGACAGTCAAACAGAGTTATCACCGGACAGTCAGATTAAGGTAGTTCGGGAATACGCAAGGAAAAACGGCTATATTATTCCAAATGAATTTATTTTCCGTGACGACGGTATTTCGGGCAGACACGCCGATAAGCGCCCTGAGTTTAACCGTATGATCGCGATTGCAAAACAAAAGCCCTCCCCTTTCTGCGCGGTGCTACTGTGGAAATTCTCGCGGTTCGCTCGTAATCAAGAGGAGTCAATCTTTTATAAATCTATGCTCCGCAAAAACGGTGTTGAGGTTCTGAGCATTTCAGAGCCGATGATTGACGGTCCTTTCGGAACGCTGATTGAGCGTATTATCGAATGGTCTGACGAATACTATTCAATACGATTGTCAGGCGAGGTCAAGCGCGGTATGACCGAAAAGGTCGAGCGCGGTTTACCTGTTTCAATCCCTTCATTTGGATATAGCATTGAAAACAAGCAGTATGTTATCAATCCTGAGACCGCGCCGATTGTTAAAAAGATTTTTGCCGATTACCTTAACGGCGTTCCGGTCGTCACGATAGCGCGACAGCTCAATGATATGAAAATCCGCACAACAAGGGGCGGCCTTTGGGAAAACCGCACGGTTGAATATATATTATACAACCCTGTCTATATAGGCAAGATAAGGTGGAATCCCAAAAGGCGCACGCGGCGCAACTATAGCGATAAAGACATTATGATAGTTGACGGCAGCCACGAGCCTATAATTGATACAGACACATTCGAGAAGGTGCAGGAACGCCTTGCCGAGCAAAAACGCGCATATAAAAGATACATCAAATCAAACATAACCGAGGAATATATGTTACACGGCCTTGTCAAGTGCTCGTCCTGCGGTTCGTCCTTGTCTATGTGTCAAAGAGGTGTCGGGCTTCAATGTGTTAAGTACACCCGAGGGCAGTGTAAAACATCCCATTATATAAGCATTAAGAAAATGAACGCTCTTGTCATTTCGGCTATTGAGGTAGCTTTCGCGACCGAGAGCATAGAGCTCACCGTGAAAAGCGCCGAATCGAACGAATCAAGCGGATTAACCGAGATTGAAATAAATGCTTTGATTGATAAAGAAAATCTCAAATACTCGAGAATTCGCGAGGCTTACGAGAACGGGATATATAATCTTGATGAATTAACTGAGGCAAAAAAGCAGACTGATGATAACATAAAACAGCTTAAAAAGCTGCTTAAGCCCGAAAAAACCACCGAACAGATAAAAAAGCAGTTCATTCACGATAAACAAGATATTATTAGTCTGCTAAAAACCGACAACATTTCCGAGGGCGAGAAAAACCAAATACTCCGCTCATTCATTGACAAAATCGTATTTAACCGCTCCGATTGCACCGTTCGGATTTTTTATTTTATATAGTATTATCATAAGGTGGGGTATGCAGGTCCCGACGGCGAGCTCGGAGCTTCGCTTAGGTATCTTTCTCAGAGATTTACAATGCCTTTGCCGGAGCTAAAGGGAACCTTAACCGACATCGGTACCGAGGAGCTCGGACACATTGAGATGATCGGCGCGATTGTTTATCAGCTGACAAAGAACCTGACGGTTCAGCAAATTAAAGAGGGCGGCTTTGAGGACTACTTTGTTGACCATACAACGGGAATTTATCCTCAGTCCGCTTCGGGAGCGCCGTTTACCGCGGCTTATATTCAGAGCAAGGGCGACCCGATTACCGACCTTCATGAAAACTTAGCGGCGGAGCAGGGGCTATGAAAGCACTACGTATGCTATATAAACATAAATTAAACGGCACAGAGATTGATTTCCCTGTGCCGTTATTTCTTACTTTAATTTAGAAAACTGTTTTTCTTGCTTTAAAACAAAAATCGTATTGAAAAAAACTATGCGTTGTGGTAGAATAAAAGTGCTACACAAAACGAAATATAATTACATCTTGTGCGAGTGTTTTTCTTCGTAAAACGCTGGCTCTGTTTTCATATGCAGAGATGTAATGAAAGTTTTGTGTAGCAACAAACGAGCCGTGACGTTTTTTGCGCAGCTCTTTTGGAGCTGCGCATTTTGTTTTATATAGCACCATTAACATAAATCAAACACGGATTGGAAAGCTCGTCTTACTGCGTATGCAAGCTCTTCCACAAAGAAGTCTTCCTCGTCATATTTCAAATTCAAATCATTACTTCTTTTTCTTTTGCGTAAATGGTAGTTATCCGCGACTGCCATTTCCTCGTCGGTGGGCATACCGTTCACCTTTTCTCTGAACAATTCCCTTTGATCTTTCGGGACAGTGAAAGCTAACTGGTAATAGCTTAGGTTTTCGTTCAAGTCAAAGAAGAAATCAGGCAATCCGTTGGCATACTCGAATTTTCTGGTGAATGAAAACAGCCCCTCGACGATAGCGTATATGCAATTGTACTGCTCTATGTTGAGAAAGATATTGGCGTTGAGTGCTTTGAAAATGTCTTTGAATTTGTTGCCGTAGTAATCCCATCCTGCTTTTGAATCCTCGCTTGTTCCGGGTACATAATTGTAGGCGTTGCTCGCCTTGTACTCATAGACGATCTCAAGCAGGGGATTCAAAATGTTGTTGATTGTCATTTCGTACATCATTTTTTCTTTCATAGAGTACATCATTTTCCTTTCCTTTCTTGTATTTGTGTTGTTTTCGGATTGCGGTTTGATTCTCAACTCACGTTTTCCCATTTTTGTTCTCCTTTTCAATTTTCAAAGTGCGTTTTGTCATCTGACAATATGTATTATAGCAATCGTTTAGGCGGTTTTTTCCGACCAAAAACTATTTTTTTATTTTTCATAAAAACTTTTACACGTATGTTGGGCGGAAAAACCCGAGTATTTATATGATATGATATGAACATACAATCGCAGGAGGTCTATGTATGTCAGAAAGATATTCAAAAATCGAAAGAGCTTACAGAATCCTTGATTATTTACGGCGCAATTCTGATAAGGAGCACACAATTACTCAGGCTTCGCTGAGAAAGAATCCCGATATTTCACCGTATGTCGGAGATAAAGAAACATATAACGATACAATCGTAAAACTTGCGGAAGCGTTGAATTTTGATGAATACGCCGTGAAGCCTGAAGAAAACTGGAAAATCATCTTTGATGATTTCAAGAGGTATTACGGTGACGATGATTTTGGTGATGAAATTGATGATTCCGATTCTGCCACTATGAGAATCAGAGGATTGTACTACAATCACACATTTTCTTATGAAGAAATCAACAGCCTGATTGAAGCAGTTTTATTTTCAAAAACCGTCGATACCGCAACAGCGGATTGTATCATTGATAAAATTGAAAATAACCTGACAACTAAGTTTTACAGAAACAGCGCAAAACATATTTGCAGAGTTCGCGAGCCCGAGAGTATCAGCAGAGAAGTTTTAAAGGAAAATCTATTGACGATTCAGCAGGCTATTGATGATAATGTCAGAATCAGCTTTATATTTAACGGTTATGACAAAAATAACAAACTCGTCCCTGTTCATCGGAACAAAGATACCGTCAGCCCTTATTATATCGTTGCGAACGGCGGCAGATATTACCTGATTGCATGTATGGAATGGGGCGGCTCACGGTCAAACAATATGTCTATCTGGCGAATAGATTTGATGTCAGATATTGAGATACCAAAGAGAAATGATAAGCTCGGCATAAAAGGTGTTCCCTCTTTACCGAAATCCGAGGTCAAATATTTACCGCAAACTTGGAGCGAGGATTTTCACTACGCGCATTTGAATATGTCGTTTGACAGTCCCGAAAGGATCAGGTTGAGAGTATTCAGCCCTAAAGAAGAAAACAACATCAACAAGGCAAAACGTGCCGACTACACTTTTTTGCACGATTGGTTCGGAAACACATTCAAGTTTATCAGAACAGATAAAACGAATCCCGATTACGATATTGTTGATGTAATGTGTAGTCCATACGCTATGGCAAATTGGGCGTTGCAATACAGCGACAGAGTTGAGGTTTTAGAACCGGAAAACGTCAGAAGCGCGGTTATCGAAAAGATAAACGCATTGAATTCAAAGTATATTAAACAGGAGGGCAACAATGTACAATAACGTTAATGCATTATTACAGAATGAAAAACACCCCGAGCTGTATTCAATGGATATGGAAACAAACAACAGCGCATATCTTAATATCAAAAATCCAATCGAACGGTTTTATGTTTATAAGTCCGGTAATGTGGATATGCAGTCTGTTTATACAGGTGCAGTCCGTTATCGTGAAATAAACGCTCCTATCTGTCAATCAATTGTTGACTGTGACAGCTGTGATCTGATTAAGGACGTTTACAGATTGCTTTGGTCACAAGCTATTGCCGACAATCGAAACAGTTTTATTAACGTTCAGCACGGCGACACCATGACGTCTTTACAACATTCTTTGAATTTAGCGTTTTCTATTGTCGAAACCGAAGAGGACAGAAGAAAATACTTTAAAGGCAGGAAAGTCAGTTTAGCCTATCAAATCGAGGTTTTGTACTACAATAAAAAGTTTTTATCGAGAATGAAAAAGGTCAAAGGCTTTGAGACCTTTGCGGCAATGTATCATACGATAGGCAATTTTATCCCTGTGCCGCCTTATTTCAATTCGTCAAGATCAAATTTCGGCGAGGACGATTATTGGGATGTTACGCTGTCATATATCAAAAAATGGTATGATACGCACGACAATAATGTGATTACGGCGCTTCTGCATAAAAACAATCCGAACGACAAGGCTGTTTTCTATTGCGTAAACTGGCTTAGTTGGTTCGGAACATGGACGAACTTCATCACTATGAATTACTTGCATGATTTTATCAATCCAAAAACATTAGCTCCTATTCTCTTTAAGCCGCATACAGCGAGAGAAACAACAGCGTTCTTCAAAACTTGCAGTACCCTGATTGAACGGCGCGGAAAACGAATGATTGAGGAACTGAAAAAGAGAGTATAACCAACCCATTAGTATTCAGATTATCTGAGAAGAAAGGAAAGGAAATGGCAAACAACAAAAAGAAGTTACTAATCTTGATAATATCTTTATCGGTTATAGTAATCATCGGCGCGGTTATTCTGGGAATCTTTTTGTTCCGAACAGAGAGTGATAAGGTCAAATCCTCTAAAGACGGTGATATTACCCGTTTTGAGTGGATGGAAATGCTCTGTAAAAAGACAGGAATGACAGATTATAAGAATAAAGAGCCGTATTATAAGGATGTACAAGATAACAGCAAGTATTATCCATTTATTCAATCTGCGGCTGAATGGAAAATACTTGACACATCATCTGAATTTGACGGAGAATCGTTGGCTTCGGGTAGATTTATCGCATTAACGGCGATGAAATCTATCGGAGAAGAAAAAATAAAAATATATGCCGATAATGATAATAAAGTATCAGACAATACCTATATTCGATTGGCTATAGACAACAATTTGATAGATGAAGATCAGCTTTTAAAAGGCTTTACCAAAGAAGAATGTCAGCAGATTTTAAAGGCATTTGACTCTCTATACTTTGGTGTTTTTTGGAAAGACGACTATACGAATGTCAAATACAAAGATAATGTTATTGAATTACCCTCAGACGTTATTTTACACAGTGATGATAAAGGCTTAGAAATCACTGTTAAGCAAGAGGCAGCAGATAGGTTAAACGTCAATTCGATTATCGTATTTGAACAGAGTAACACAAAGTTGAAAATTGCGCGAAAAGTGAATTCTATTGAATCTGGCGGTTTACTGAAACTAAGTGAAGCGGAAGTAAACGAAGTAATAGAAAGCATGGTAGCTTCTGATATTACTGAGCTGACATTTGATGATATTATCAATTTCTACGGCTTAACGGAGAATGATACCACAATCAGTAATATGAGCTATCAGCCAACCGGGCAGAATAATATTAGACCGGTAGGTTTTTCAAAGAAAATTGAGAGCAAAGGCTTCAAAATTTCTTTATCCACATCCACAAATGATGAAGAAGAAAACAGCACAAAAAAGAATATGCTTGAAATCAAGGTCGCAAGCAACGACACTGGTGTAGCTTATCAACTGCCGATCAATTACGAACTTGAAAAAGGTAGAAATGTCAATGCGGAAATCGACATTGATAAAATCAATATCGGGGCGCAAGCTGAATATAATTGGATCGAAGGTGTCAAATATGCAGAAGTTGCGTTAGATTCGCATACGACCTTTACAAGTAAGCTCGAAAACTTCAAAGAGGAGAAAAAGATACTTTTGTGCAAAACTCCTGTTCCTTTGGGAAACGGAATCATAGGAGTTGATATACAGTTTTTCTTGGTGTTGTCTGTTGAGGGTGATATTTCATTCAAAATAGAATTGCCTGCGCAAGCAACCGTTCGCTATGAGAAAGATAAAGGTCTCAGGAATTTTGAACATGAGATTTCCGCCGAAGATCCCAGAGTTGAAGCAAATTGTGAAGCTGGTGCTAAATTACGATTTGAGCCTGCGTTGGTTTTATTGAATTGTCTGAATGTAATAGATACAGAAGCAGATTTAGGCGTGACAGCAAGCGCAAAGGCAACGATTCACCCAACACAGGAATGTGCAGATGTCAGTATATCTTTTCCTGTCATAACAATATCGGTTTGCGGAGACGAGGACGCTCATTCCGTTATCGGAGAGTTAGGATTGTCAGCGGAATGGGAGATCATTTCAGCAGAAAATGCTCCAATTAAATTCGGCTTACATTTTGAACATCTAAAAAACGGCAAAACGCAATTCGTTAAAAAATGTACATATACCGAAGAAAAACCGACTGAAGCATCTTCGGCTGAAGAAGCAACAGAATCGACAGGAGCACAAACCGGAGAGAAAAAGGGCAATAATCACTTGAATTCCTATACGACAAAATTTCAAGACGTAAACAGTGTAACTTATCCAAAGTTCACTTTTGACTATCCCGATAACTGGACGGTTACAAAAGAAGAAGTTACTTCCGACAGAGAGATCGTCACACTTTCCAACACCGAGGGCGCAGAGGTAACATTCTCGACCTATTTTTACGGAAAGGACTTCAATTTCAGTTATGGAGCTTCTGTTTTCGGCAGAGTTGAAGTGACGGAAGCTGAAGGCTCACAATTCGTTCCGTCAACCGTACAGGGTACAGATCATTCAGATCTTGGCGAGTTTATGGTTGCAAAGCTACATCAAACCGGCATAATGTATATCACCAACGGCGACACCGATTATCGAGATATTGACGGTGAAACGGAGTATGCTGTCATTCCAAAATCAGAGATCGGAACAAAGACGGAGCTTTCTGGACATTATGAGGGCGAATTCGCATTTTGGTATAACGCCTTTGTATCGTTCATCGGTAGAGATAAGGACGGTGATTTTACGGAACAAGAACAGCAGGAAGTCATTTCGATTCTGAACAGCTTTAGATTAGCATAACAACAGCATAGGCACAGTTAAAGCCGACAGTACATCAAAAGGTGTACCGTCGGCTTTCTTTATGTAACAGGGTGGGACGGTGGGAATACAGATCAAGGGAGCTTTCGCTCCCCTAACCTTATACAACAGCTTTCAACTTCTTTTCTTCCTCTTGCTTTTGGTCGTAACGCTTTGAGCCGAACATATCACGGATTTCATCAAGTGTAAAATCAACGTGGCTTTTCTTTCTGTACGGCTCGGCGTGATAATACCAAGCCTGTTTTTTGTGCGCCCATTTGAATTTTAATTGTTTCAGTGTTTCCCTGTGGGGCTTTGGGTAATGTTAATGTGCTCAACAGACTGGCAGAGAAAAACACTTTACCGCCTTTTTATGACGGAAAAGTGTCGCAGGATAGACCGTATCGCAGAGAGGTTGCAAACGGTGTTTTGCAGTATGTTGAGAAAATAGCTGAAAACAGAAGTTAATATTTTTAAAAATATATTATTTAAGCGGAAAAAGTCGAGTAAGGATTTGATAGAATAAAGGTATTGATTGATTAAGTAGTCGGTTTTAAATGTATTTTGCCTTTAAAAATTAATTGAGGAGAAATAAAAATGGGATATGACAGAATTGAAACATTCGTTAAAAACGAAGAAAAACCATATGAATACTGTTTGGATTTTGAATACGGTAATTCAGCCTATGAAGCACTTAATCCGATAGAAAGGTATCTTGCCTATAAATCAACAGGAGTAAAGGTGGACAAAGATAAACAAAACCTTAGTAATGCCGAAAAGTTTTGTCTGCATAGCCTGAACACATACGGTGATATTCCCGATTGTGATGGCTCTGACGGAAAAAATGTGCTTACACTTGATGTTTATAAAAAACTCTGGAATTGGGAAAAGGGCTATTATTCCTCAGGTGTAATTTCAACTCCGAATTTTCAGGGCGAGTTTGGCGGAGATACGATGAATTCAATGCAGACGACTTTTAATGCATTAATGGGTTATGCTCTGAGCAAATCTGAAAACAGTAATTTAAGGCAGTATCAAAAGAATAATTACAGCTTTATGGACTGCTTACAGATATATTGTAATTATCCAAAAGAACTTCTTTTTGAACTTCAAAAAGAGCCTGACTTTATTCGATTTGCTGATTTATATCATACAATAGGAAATATGGTGCTTGTTCCTCGTCGTTTTAACAGTGGTCGATACGGAAAAACTTTTGATTTTTGGGATTCTTCTTTAGTATGGCTCAAAAATGACGGCTTTTCGTACGGTAATCAGCTTTTGTTTGATAAGCGTAATTTCACTAAATATATAAATTATTTCTATTTATGGGATTATGTAGAAAGTGTAAATGGAGAATATAGGGTCAAGCCTTTGTTTAATTCTCACAGTAATATTGAGAACGGTAATGTCGATAATTCCTTGCCTTGGACAAATATCAGTAATGAACAGGATTTAAAGCAGTTTTTAAAAAATGCCTGTGAAAACATAAGTAAGCGTGGTTCCTTTATGTCAATTCTTATGAGGCTTAGAAGCGCTGATAATCCAAAGCTAAAAGAAATATCCGATGAATATTTCAATATTATTCAAGGTGACTTCCTTAATAACGTGCATATGGATGGCTATAATGATGCAGTGACAATACTTTTGAGATTGTTGGAAAACTTTGATGATAAAAACGACAAAGATTATAAGCTTTTGTCTGATGGGGTTATGTCATTATATAAATTAAACGTGAATTCTGACAGAGAAAGTATAAGCAAATCAGCTGTGCATAATTTCAATCAAAAAGAAAAAGCTCAGAATAAAAAGAATAATGATAAAACGAAGAAAAAAGATTCAGTATTTCATAATATAAAGCATAGGATTAAATTGCGAATAGAGAAATTTAAAACTGCTCCTTTAGAATCAATATGTAATATTTTGTTTTTATCTGTATTAGCTTTTAGCGTGGGTTATGGAGTATTTTTGTATATTAGATATTTAGTATCAGGCGGGTACGATAGTATTACCGGTGCTGAATATTTGCCGATTAAATTCTACGGTGGAAATATATTGAATATATTGTTCATAATTGATTTAATTGGATTTTTATTATTGTGCGTATCTTTTGCAATACGAGAAAAGAAAGCAAAAAAAGTTATAATGATTATTGCTTTGACTTGTATTGCTGTTTTATGTGTTTTGTGTTCATTAATTCCAATTGTAGCAGCAAGTTTGGAGTATAACAGAGCATTTATGCAATGGTTTAATGGAGATACTGTCAATAACGGATATATGATAAATTCTCTTATAGATGCTTTTTCTAAGATACTTTTGATAGGTGTATCGGTAATAGCTATATTGCCGCTTATTTTAATGTTGTTTATCAAACATTATAGACACTATCTAAAAGTATTTGGTTTATCACTGCTTTCTTTTTTTATAATTGTTCCGTTAATACTAAATATAATGCAGATTAAATGGGTGGCTGTAATACTTGTTATTGCACTCGTAATTGCTGTAATAGCATATGTTTTTTCAAAGATTCATACAATAATAAAATACAGATGTCCTGCTTGTAAAAAGATTGACGCATTGATGATTACCAGAAAGCTTATAAACGAAGAAGACATATCTATAAAAGTTCAACTTGAGAATAGAAATAATTCCGGAGAAATAGTAGGGCATTCTGAACAGTATATTCCCGGTGTAAGAAAAACTTATGAAATAACATATGAGTGTAAATTTTGCGGTTATATAAATAAGGAATTAGAAAAAGAAGATTGTAAGAAGATATAAAATCGCAACTTGCTATTGCAATTTGCGGAATTATGATTTTAAAAGAATTCCAATTAAATGCAGTTAAATCCCTGTTTGAAGCTATGGACGAACCAAACCGCGACATAATCCTAAAAAGCCCGACCGGAAGCGGAAAGACAATTATCCTTACATACTTTATGCATCAGTATATTCAGTCGTATTCTAAAACAGTTTTTGTTTGGCTTACACCGGGTAAAGGAAACCTTGAAGAACAGAGCAAGGAAAAAATGGATAAATATATCCACGCTTCACAAACCAAGCTCCTTTCTGATGTAATGACAAGCGGATTTGAAGAAAATGACAGCGTTTTTATCAACTGGGAAAAGCTGACAAAAAAAGGCAATAACGCTCTAAAAGACAGTGAACGCACTAACTTTTTAGAGCATATACAACACGCGTTAAATGACGGCTTACGGTTTGTTATTATTGTAGACGAAAGCCATCAGAACAGCACGGCTAAAGCGGACGAGCTTATTCAGTATTTCCACACAGATAAAATTATACGCTGTTCCGCTACACCAAAGGGAATAAAAAACGCACTTATGGTTGAGATACCCGAAGAAGAAGTTATCGCGGCAGGCTTAATCAAAAAAATGCTGATTATTAACGAGGATTTTCCTCAGACGGTAGAAACAGAAAACCAGACGAGCTTCCTTTTGGAAAAAGCCTATGCAAAGCAAAGAGAGTTACGCGCGGAATTTTTAAAACGAAATGTGGATATCAATCCGTTGATGATAGTTCAGATTCCCGATAAATCTCAACTTCTACAGGACGAGGTTGAAAGGTGGTTTGAGGCTCAAGGTATAAACTACGAGAATCAACAGCTTGCGGTTTGGCTTGATAAGCAACACGAAAACTTAGAGAATATTACAGAAAAAAACGCAAAACAAGTTGCTGTAATAATCAAACAGGCGGTTGCGACAGGCTGGGATTGTCCGCGCGCTCATATTCTTGTTAAGCTCCGTGAAAATATGGACGAAACATTTGAGATACAGACGATAGGTCGTATTCGCCGTATGCCCGAAGCAAAGCACTATGAGAATATGCTTTTGGATAGTTGTTATCTCTATACTCTTGACGGCAAATTTACAGCCGGCGTAAAAATGTCGCTTGGCAAGGGTGCGTTAGACGCATATACTGTATTCCTAAAAAACGAATTCAAAGGAATAACACTTGTCAGCGAACAAAGAACGATGATCGTTTCTTTACGAAGCCCCAAAAAGGCTTTGGATGCTGTTCAAAAATATTTTGAGGAAGAATACGGAGTAGGAAGTAATAAAACCGAGAATAAAACGCGCCTACAGTCCAAAGGATATATTTTTAATGAGGAGATCGTCAATCAGACCTATTCCGGCGAAACTTCTACATTGGATTTTAAATCTTCCGATATGAACACCATAGCGGTAACGGAAAAGTTGAACACGCATAAGCACGGATGAGATTATCATAATAGGATAGGTAGAATTGGTATGGAAATCGGTATGGAGTATTCTTATATGAATACTATCATTCGTAAGTTATTCGACGCGAATTTTACTTATAGTCGAAAAATCCTTGCTTTACCTCCGAGGGAAGTTTACTCTTTTGTCCTCAATAATGACAACCGTTTGAAACACGCTGTCCGTGAAGCTATGGTTGCTGAAATGGCTCAGTTACAGTTAGATATTCCTGCTGTTTCAGAGTTTGAGTTTCATATTCCCCATTCCGAAGTGTTTACTTATGATAGTTCTGCAAAAACGCAGATTGAAATGAAAAGAAATGTTTATCAGAACTATTTATCATCTGCTGAACCGCGTTCATCATCTGAAAGAAAGTTTGAAAAATTCTGCGAGCATAGCGACAGCGTAGAATGGTGGTACAAGAACGGTGATAAAGGTAACGATTATCTCTCAATCGTATACCGCGACAATTCAGGAAAACAAAAGCTGTTTTATCCCGATTATCTTGTTGGGGTAAACGGTGAGATATGGATAATTGAAACAAAAGGCGGTTTTGACCGAAGCGGAAACAGTCAGGATATTGATATTTTTTCACCAAAAAAGTTTGATGTACTTAAAACATATCTCGATAAGCACAGCTTAAAAGGTGGCTTTGTCAGAAACGATGATAAGAGTAACGAGCTGTGTATTTGTACTGATAATTATTCGGATGATATTAATAGCGATAGTTGGAGATTGTTAAGTGATTTGTTGCCATAAACTCATTTGATAAAATAAAACATTTTAGCTCGGACAATTATGAACGTCCGAGCTTTCCTTTTTTAATATTACTTGAATTTGTTTATTAATTATGATAGTAGTTTTTCTATAATCACATATAAATAATATTAAAATCAATACTATTTACAACCTTGTAACTTGCATTGGTAAAAAATTGTGTTATAATTATAGTTATAGAAGCAAAGCAGTTTAAATACTGTAAGAAGAGCAGGTGGAAAATCCTGCATTTTGAAGAAATTATGACGGGCGCGTCATCTTAAATTAAGTCACAGGATAAGTGCGTCTGTTTTAGCGATAAAATTGAATTTTGTAACAAGCAAAATGCAAGATTTACACTCTTGCATTTTTTATTTTATCTTGGCGGTGTCGGCGCGTCAAAGATACTAAATTATAAAAAATAAGAAAATAATGATTTCATATATATAATCTAAAATAACGCATTGCGTTAAAACGCTGTCAAAAGACAGATAAAAAAAGAGTATGGGCGTTTGGCTGTTCGTCCAAGAATAACAAAAACAGCAACACAACAAAATAAAATAATGAGGTGATATATATGAAAAATTTATATTTTATTACGTCGACAATTTTTCAGCTAAAATTATGCTTGAATACAAAAAACAGGGCGACAATATTATTGACGAAAAAGCTGTTAGAAACGACATTAATGTTATCGCTGCAATCAAAGGAAAACCGTTACACACTATGGTCGACACTTTAATAAATTTGAGCAATTTAACATCTGATGAGGTTTCAAATTTGACCGGCTATGAGGTTGACACAGTCAGAAAATTCAGAAATGGTAAAATCACCATTTCTCCAAAATTTCTCAATAGGTTTTGTCTCGCGCTAAGGTTATCAGTTTCTATTGCTCAATTAATTCTATTAGAAAATGGTATTTCTCTTCTAAATTGCTCTGACAAAAACATCAGATTTGTTCAAGCACTTATTGAAGCGAGATACATAACTGATGACCTTGAATTGATTGATTTAATTGATTCCCTTTGATTTTTCCCCGCTTTTTTAAGCGGGGATTTTTTTCGCTATTTTTTGCTTTATTGTTCTTTTATGAAATAATTTCCGTTAATTCTTTGCGAATATTATTCTTTTTCAGAATAATGCGCAAAATTAATTATACCATATAATTGTTACAAACGTATGATATATTGGTAGATTATCTTTATCTGTTGTGATTTTAAACGAAAGAGCACGCTTTTTCTTGTTCTATATCACAAGGAAAATAAAATCTTGAAATTGGCATTTTTTTATTATATAATCCGGGCGAAGGTTGAATCCGGATCACTTTCAAATAATAACATTTTGGAGGAAAAACAAATGAAAAATTTAGGTCAATTTATCATGTTTAAGTTCACGGAGTTTGCCAAGGACAAGAAGTTCATGGTAACCGAGGTATCACCGTGGCAGGATTTCAAGACGAAGAAAGTATTAGGCAGCGCGATTACAGTAGTGATTATCGAAGATAATACCAACTACGGAAAACAGGGGAATAATCTGTACGAAAAGTTTAAAATTAAGGTTCGCAAGCAGGTAAATCCGACTGTAAACAGCTTGGTTATGCCTGCCGGAGAGGTGGTAGAAGCCACCGTTTACGGCGACTACCGTAACATGTTGTCCGTGGCATGTGATGACATACGCATTATCAACGATAAGGAAAAAAGTAATGCGTAGGTACAATTCAACGGCGTGGCGAATTGAATTCGCCACGCTGTATACCAAACTTTTTATGTTGGCAGCAGGATTGTTTATTATAAATATTCTTGTTGTAAATTCATTGGACAGCGGCAATGGGATTCTTCCAAATCTCTATATGTTCAAATTGGTTTTGTGCCTTGTTTTGACGATTGTTATTCTGATTGCATTTGTATTTGGAATAATGATTTTGCTTTTTGACTACAAAAGATGTCAATTAGAATATAAAATTAAAGTTGGCTTATATTACCACGGTTACGGTAACCCGTTAAATTTAAAAGACGGTGAATATCTCCCGAAAATCAAAGTCAAACAACTAGAAAATGATAGATTTTTATTGTCGATTGATTGTACTTCGGTTTCAGCAGAAAGCCTTAATAAAATTCCGTCAATTATCAGTTCTACATTGAACGGCAAACAAGCGCAATATGCCGTTACAATAGTGAATACTGACACAGCATACAACTATGTTCAATTCTATATTGAGAACGTGACAGTCGACAAATCGTTTACCTTCAAAAACGTTGACGAAATGAAGCCACCGCACCCGACAAAAATCAGGATTCAAAAAGGAACAAATATTGATTTGACTACAAGCGGCTCAATGCTTGTCGCAGGAAAGACAAGAAGCGGAAAGACAACCGGGATAATTGCTATGCTAATTCAGGTTTTGAGTAGGGGACGTGATAGTTTCCTATCAAACGTTTTTATTATTGATCCCAAAAGGGCTGAGTTGTCGATGTTGCCACACGTAATCACAACGGACGAGAATGGAGAAGCAAGGAGAATTTTAGATTCACTAAAAGCGTTTGAAGCAGTAATGAGAAAACGCCAAAGTATTCTAAACTTCAAATCACTGGAAACAGGCGACATATGGCACTGGTGGGAATTAGGTATGCACCCTTCATTCCTTTTTATAGACGAATATGTCGCTTGCCGTTCGTTGTTCCCGAAGAAAGCTGATAAGGGTTCAGACTACTGCCTGACAACTTTTGATAACATTTTAAAAAGAATTGTTACAATGGGTGCTTCTGCAGGCTGTTTTGTTATTATCTCAATCGCCGAAGCTTCGGTTGAAGAAGGTGGTCTGCCGTCCATGCTGCGTAACGCTATGACAACTAAAATCCTTTTCAAGCCAACGCTTACCGAAGGACGTCTGATTTGGGATTCTTCTAAGCTCGAGAGCTTTCCTGAGCGTGTCTATAATGCCGGCGATTGTTGGTTTTCGAGCACGGACGGAGAACATGACGAAGTGACTTTCGCTCATTTTCCTCTTATGGATTTTCCAGTATATAAGGAACTGGGTAATCTGTTAAAAAATTACTACAGCGAAAGCGCCGACGGCGGGTCACCGCGAGACGGCGCTCGCCCACAATAAGGCATTCTTTTTTCAGCCGAATACAACCAAAGCGTCTTAAGCATACCCCGGTTGGTGAATACGGGGTATACTTACATTCATATAGGAATTTGGAGGTGAAAATATGTGGTAGAAGCAGGAATTGACCAGTTAACAATCGTTTTGTTAGCTCACGACGATATTTTGAATAACAAAAATCGTCGGTGGAATGACATCGCAAGTGAAATTATATTTGAGTTGGAAGAAAGACTAAATCTAATCGACGTATTTGGTGAGCGGAAAATAACAAACGGTATGTTGGGTTATTCAATCGGATATTTATATGGTAAAGAGTTTTACTTTGCTATATTTTATCACACTCAAGCTGCCCGTATGGGTATGCTTGTAAAATTTTCCGCACAGGCGCTTGCACATTATGAGGAGCAGAAAAACTTATATGTTTATGAAGTGTTACAGGAAATGCAACGAAAGTATTAAATCGGTAATAAATTATATGAAAAATGAATATAACCCTAACAGGGATTGCATAGAGTTCTTGAAAAATAACGGTAAAGAATATAAAGATAATTATAGAAGTTTCAATGACTTCTATGAAGATGAAGTTAAGCCTGAATTAGATGATATAGCGAGGTGTGATTGAATGGTACAGGTAAACAATCAATTTCAGTCGGAAGATCAGCAACAAATCAAGCAGAAAGTGAATGAAGCTCTTATACAAATAATACGGCTGAAAAGCAAGTAAAGCATTGAAGTAAAGTAATCTATATGTTATAATAACAACGGTTTATATAGCATATAGATTACACGCTTTCTTAGGAAAGGGTAAGGTTTATATGTTACAACAGAATAACAACCTTTCTCCTTTGAAAGCGGCTTTATATGTTCGCCTTTCGAGGGAGGACAGAGATAAAATCAGAAAGGAAGATGATTCGGAAAGTATCATTAATCAGCAAAATATGCTGATCAACTATTGCAAGGATAATCAAATAGAGATTTACAACATCTATAACGATGAAGATTACAGCGGTTCAGACCGTGAACGTCCTGCGTTCAACCGTATGATTCAAGACGCGGAAAGCCGGAAGTTCAATATGGTCCTTTGCAAAACGCAATCAAGATTTGCGCGTGATATGGAGCTTGTTGAAAAGTACGTCAACGGTTTATTCCCAATTTGGGGTATTCGTTTTGTCGGCGTTGTCGATAACGCGGATTCCACCAATAAATACAACCGCAAGCAACGTCAAATCACCTCGCTTGTAGACCAATGGTATTTAGAGGACTTGTCCGAGAACGTCAAGGCTACGTTAGCTTCAAAACGTAAACAAGGCTTATGGGTTGGGGCTTTTGCTCCATACGGATATATCAAAGATCCCGATAACAAAAATCATTTGATTGTAGATGAAGAAGCTGCCGAGGTTGTCAAATATATCTTTGATTTGTATTTGCAGGGTTACGGAATTACTCCTATCGCCCGAAAACTCAATGAACAAGGCATACCGAATCCTGCGACCTACAAGCAACAGCACGGTCAGCCATTTCAGAACGCGCACAAGGAATGTTCCGATATTTGGCACACCTATTCTATCGGTAGAATGCTGTCTAACTTAGTATATCGGGGCTGTGTCGTTCAAGGAATGTCGGAAAACATATCCTATAAATCGACTAAAAAACGGCAAAAGCCAAAAGAAGAATGGGATATTGTCGAGGGTACGCATGAGCCGATTATCGACCAATGTACTTGGGATAAAGTACAGCGGTTGAGGGCAAGCAAGCCGAAAGCCTGTAATATGGGTGAACCGAACATTTTTGCAGGAAAGGTCAAATGCTTAAACTGCGGTAGCTCCATGCGTATTTACTATACACATCACGAACGCTATTTCCGTTGCAGTACTCACTATTTTGCAAGTGATAGGTGTTCGGGTACATTCGTTTCTGAAAAGGTGTTGCAAAGAGAAGTCCTCAAACAGATTCGGCTATTGTATCAGCAGTATGTCGATGAAGCGTATATATCCGATAATCTGAATATCGAAAACGGATATGAGGAAAAGATAGAAACGCTGAAATCGAGGATAAAAACCGCAGAACAGTCAATAGAAAAACTGAACAAACGGTTTAAAAATCTCTATCTTGACAAGCTCGATGAATTAATCTCAAAAGAGGACTTTTTGATGTTGTCCGAGGATTGCAAAACGAACAAACAAGCCTTAGAGCAGGATATAGCAGACTATCAAAAGGAGTTAGCCTATATCACCGCTCAAATAGAAAACACAAGCTTTCAGTTTGATATTATACGGCAATTCAAGGATATACAAGAATTGGACAGCCTGACTGTCAATACATTGATTGACTACATAGAAGTCGGCGGCAATAAAAACCGCCGTATAATCAACATTCATTGGAATTTATAAAAACAATGAGCGTGTATTCTATGTAGTGCGTTAATAGCCTTATGGGAACAAAAAGCGCGTACAACCTACGACAATATTCTGCGCTTCTGCGACGATTACGACGTTAAGGACGCTATCCGCTTTTTGCGCGAACGCGAGGTTGTGCACTACCAGCGCTTCGGCGAGAATTTAAGAATGCTCACTGACAAGCTCGACGAAAAGAACTTCTATGCGTTCAACCCGTCGTTTGACAAAAAGTGCTTTAACAAAAGAAAGGCCGGCAAATAAAAATGAAAAATCGCTGTGACTTCAAGTTGAAATCACAGCGATACTTTTTTGATTAATATTGATTAAAAATTGAATACGCCGAGCGAGCCTAAAAGGAGAACGAACAGGAGCACCGGGGCGATGTACTTAACCATCGCTATATAAAGTCCCTTTCGGTAGAACTTCTCGCCGTTTTTGGTTGCCTCCTCAATAACCGTCTTGGGCTTGCAAACCCAGCCGATTAAGATACACGTTCCGATTGCGACTACAGGCATAAGGATATTGTTACTTACGTAGTCTACAATATCGAGAATCTGCGCGGTCGCGCCGTTCGGGAGCTTAAACTCGAAGTAAAGCAGGTTGTAGCCGAGACAGATTACAACGCCGATTGCGAGTGCGATAACGCCCTCCATAACGGTTGCCTTTTTACGCGAAACTCCGGTTTTGTCAATCAAGCCCGAAACAACGGCTTCGAGGATTGATACCGAGCTTGTGAGCGCCGCAAAGAGCACCATTACAAAGAATACGATACCGAAAATTCTGCCTGCAACACCCATTTGAGCGAAGATTTTCGGCATTGCAACGAACATAAGTCCGGGACCTGCGTCCATTCCCTCGGGTCCGAGGAATACGAATACGGCAGGGATAATCATTACGCCTGCGAGGAAGGCTACTACGGTGTCGAAAATTTCAATCTGGTTAACGGACTTCATAAGGTTGTCCTTGTCCTTGAAGTACGAGCCGTAGGTTACCATAATACCCATCGCGACGCTTATGCTGTAGAACAACTGCCCCATGGCGTCCATAACGACAACCATTATGTCCTTAACTCCCATTCCGTCAATGTTCGGAATAATGTACATCATAAAGCCCTGCATACCGGTGCGGTTTGCGTTTTCTTCGCCGCCGTTGATTGTCAGCGAATAAATTGAAATACCGATTACAAGTATTAAAAGCACCGGCATAAGGATTTTTGAAAGGCCTTCAATTCCCTTGTTAACTCCGCGGAATACAACAACGCAGGTGAGCAAAAGGAAGATAACATCGTAAATAATCGGCTCTACGGGGCTTGAAATAAAGCCTGTAAAATAGCCGTCGCCTGCGGCTGCCACGCCCTGACCGATGATAAAGGTTACGCAGTATTTGAGCACCCAGCCGCCGATAATGCAGTAGTACGGCATAATCAAAAACGGCACTATGCTCGCTATTGTTCCCAAAAAGCCCCACTGCGGCTTTAGCTTTCCGTAGGCGGTAAGGCAGCTCTGCTTTGTTTTACGTCCGATTGAAACCTCGGTAACAAGCAGTGTAAAGCCGAAGGTGAGCGCCAGTACAAGGTACACTACCAAGAACAATCCGCCGCCGTCCTTTGCGGCTAAGTACGGAAACCTCCAGATATTACCGAGTCCGACCGCCGAGCCCGCCGCCGCGAGTACAAATCCGATTGAACCCGAAAATGAATTTCTTTTCTGTTCCATTAAATCCCCTCATTATTATTTTTGTATACCGCGCATTTGCGTGCGCATTGTATAAACAAACTAATTCTATCACATAATTATAGTCTTTTCAATATCAAATGCAACTAAATATGCATATTTTTATTTCAAAGTACATATATTAAGCTTGAAAATACTATGAAACGGGTGAAAAACAATGTCAAAAGTTAAAACCTACATTATCTCAATTCTTATCCCTGTCGCGTTGGGCGGACTTGTCGGGTTCTTGATATCGGGCAGTATGAATTACGATCAGCTCAATCAGCCGCCGCTGTCGCCTCCTGCGATACTCTTCCCCATTGTCTGGACGATTTTGTATATCCTGATGGGCGTGTCGTACGGAATGTTAAAGACAAGGGGGCTTGCGGACAATGAAGTAAACCTGATTTATTTTGTCCAGCTCGGCGTTAACCTGCTGTGGCCGATTGCCTTCTTTGTTTTGCAGTGGAGACTGTTCGCGTTCTTCTGGATAATTTTGCTTGACGTGCTTGTAATCGCTATGATTGTCAAGTTTTACAGGCGGTACAAAACCGCAGGATATCTGCAAATTCCGTACCTTGCGTGGGTACTGTTCGCAAGCTATCTCAACTTAGGCGTATATATCTTAAACAGATAACAAAAAGCAACCGTTGCCGTAAAAGCAGCGGTTGCAGTGTTTTAAATTATATCAGCCGAGGAAGCCGTTGATAATCTGCTCCTCCGCCTCTGCCTCGGTAAGACCGAGAGTCATAAGCTTAACAAGCTGGTCGCCTGCGATTTTACCGATTGCCGCCTCGTGGACAAGCATTGCGTCAACGTCGTTTGCTTCAAGCGACGGAATCGCGAGGATTTTGCCGTTGTCCATAATGATTGAGTCGCACTCGGTGTGACCGCTGCAAGGCGCGTTGCCTGCAATGCAGGCATTGAAGGTCTGAGAGGAATTGTCCCTTGCTACGGAACGCGACACAACGTCAGCGTTTGAGCCCTCGCCATTGAGCGATACCTTATAGCCGCTGACTGCGGTTTGATTGCCGTGAGTCATAAGGCGCTCCTTGACGATAAGCTTTGCGTTTGCTTTAAGCTCGGCAATAGTGTTGCGTTCGGTGGAGTCTACGCCCTTAATCTGCTCCATCTCCATCTCCATCACGCTGTTTTCTTCCATATAAACCTCGGTCACGGGGTTGAGAATTCGCTTACCCTCGCCGTTACCCGAGCCGTAGTGCTTTTCTACATATTTAACCTTTGAGTTTTTGCCGACGTAAAAGCGGTGAACACCGTCGTGCTGTGAGTCGTGAGTGCCGCAGTTGTCAATTCCGCAGCCTGCTACGATTACAACGTCGCAATTATCGCCGATGAAAAAGTCGTTGTAAACCGTCTCTTTAATTCCCGATTTGCTGACTACTACGGGGATATGCACGCTCTCGTTTTTGGTGTTCGGCTTGATGAAGATATCAATGCCGGGCATACCCTCTTTTGTGACGATATTGATGTTGTCGGTAGTGCTTCTGCCGGCAAGCTCGCTGTTTACTCTAAAGTTATACGCTCCGGCGGGAACGTCGGTGATGTCGGCGACCTCCGCCATTAAGCTCTTTTGAATTTCATCTAAATTAAGCACGCTCCTGCCCCCCTTACTTTAATTTTTCGCAGGCGTTGACCGCCGCGGTTGTGCCGATAAGCTCAGGCAGAACGTCGTCGGCTGTGCCTGTCTTTTTGATTTCTCCGTTTGTTAGGAGAACGATCTGGTCGGCAATTCTTAAAATTCTCTCCTGGTGAGAGATAATCACGATTGAGCTGTCCTTGATGTCGCTGCGCATATTCTCAAAAATGCGGATAAGGTTCTGGAAGCTCCAAAGGTCAATTCCTGCCTCGGGCTCGTCGAATACGCTGAGCTTGGTGCTTCTGGCTAAAAGAGTGGCGATTTCAATACGCTTTAGCTCTCCGCCCGAAAGCGAGGAGTTGATCTCGCGGTTTACGTAGTCACGCGCGCAAAGGCCTACCTCTGAAAGATACGAGCAAGCCTCGGCAACGCTCAGTTCCTTGCCCGAGGAAATTCTGAGCAAATCGTGAACCTTAATTCCCTTAAAGCGTACGGGCTGCTGGAAGGCAAAGCTGATACCCAGCCTTGCGCGCTCGGTTATACCTAAATCAGTAATATCCTTGCCGTCAAAGTAGATTTTGCCGGACGTGGGGCTTTCAATTCCCATAATGATACGCGCGAGAGTTGATTTTCCGCTTCCGTTGGGGCCTGTGATTACGACAAACTTGCCGTTTTCGATAGTCAGGCTCAAATCCTTGATAATCGTTTTTTGCTCGCCGTCATCCTCGACAGTAAAGGTAATATTTTTTAATTCAAGCATATTTTTTCAGTCCTTTGATAATTTCTTAACACATTATATATCAATATGGTAGATTTTGCAAGTGATTTGTTGCAGTGCGTATAAATAAAAATGAGGCGGAACAAATCCGCCCCTTTTAGTCTGAAATTAAATTAATAATTTTCGGCGTGAACCTCGAAGAAGCTCTGCGGATGAGCGCATGCAGGACAAACCTCGGGAGCCTTTGTTCCGACTACGATATGACCGCAGTTGCGGCATTCCCAAACCTTTACCTCGCTCTTTTCGAAAACCTTTGCGGTTTCTACGTTATTGAGCAGAGCGCGGTAGCGTTCCTCGTGGTGCTTTTCGATCTCAGCAACAAGTCTGAACTTTTGAGCAAGCTCGTTAAAGCCCTCTTCCTCGGCTGTCTTTGCGAAGCCCTCGTACATATCTGTCCACTCGTAATTCTCTCCGTCAGCGGCAGCGGCGAGGTTTTCGGCGGTTGTACCGATACCTTCAAGCTCCTTGAACCAGATTTTAGCGTGTTCCTTCTCGTTATCGGCTGTCTTTAAGAACAGTGCCGCAATCTGCTCGTAGCCTTCCTTCTTAGCCTTTGAAGCGAAATAGGTGTACTTGTTGCGCGCCTGAGATTCGCCTGCGAAAGCCGCAATTAAGTTCTTTTCTGTCTGTGTACCTGAATATTTGTTTGCCATAACAATACCTCCGTTATTATTTTGTTTATATTATTTCCTGTTTTATGTCAATTATATCATCGGCAGGGATTTTTTTGCAATCCTCAAAGATAAAAATCCGTTTATAAAAGTCAAATTTTCTGAGTTTTCCGATGTAATGCTCAATCGCTCCGCCGCTTTTTTTGCTGTCCTTTACAAAATAAATCACCTCGAGCTCGGGGCGCGACTTGATGTTATCGAGGATATGGGTGATTTTTTCGTTGAGTTCTTCAAGCTCATAATCGCTTAAAACAGGCTTTTGCTCGGTAAGCCTTGCGGTCTCGCTGATTTGCGAGTCAAAGCCGGTAAGTGCCGCAAACGGCGCGAACTGCGCTGCACGGTCAATCATCGGCATTTTAACGCGCTTTGCCGACACGGGCTTTTCCATATTAATAATGTCGTCATATTCGCCGTTGTACCTGTCCGTCACTCCCTGTGACCTCCTATCGTTTTGTTCCGCTCAACGGTCGTCGCGCCTTCAAAGAGGTTCATACCCTTTATAACTGCGTTTTTGCCGAACCTGCTCTGAAGCTCGAGCACGGTGTTTTGGATAGTCTTTTCATCGGTTGACGTCTCCTGTTCGGGCTCGGCAAACAAGCTCAGTTGCTTGGGCTTAGCCTTGTACTCCTTTTCGTCCTGAGTGTGATTTGCGACGACGTACATTCTGCGGACTGACAGCTTTTTATCGACAATCCGCGCGAAAAGCTCTGTAGCCGCCTTAACTACCAACACCGACGACGAGGTGAAGGTGCCGATATTCTGCGAGCCGTGAGCGCGTTTCGGGGCAATTCTGCCGTAAAAATCAATCTCGGTTTTACCTCGGAATTTTTCTTTATTAGAAATATTATTTATATCATAGCCGACTGTAAGCACAATTTGGTCGGTGCAAAGTCCCTTTTTAACCAAGTCAAGCGCCAAAAGCTCAGCCATCTCACGGATAATCAAAAGCGCCTTGTCGTACTCATACGGCGACGACAGCACCTGACCGCGGCTGATTGAGGTGTTGTCGGGGCGGTAGGACTTTATATCAGCGATTGTGCAGGGCTCTGCTCCCCACGCGTGGTCGATTAAAAGCTCGGCATTTTTGCCGAAAAGCTTGTAGAGCAAGTCCTCGTTATAGACCGAGCACCGCGCGACGTCACCCATAGTGAACATTCCGTTTTGGGCGAGTTTTTCGGAATATCCCCTGCCTATGCGCCAAAAGTCGGTTATCGGGCGGTGGTTCCACAGGTTGCGGCGGTAGCTCTGCTCGTCGAGCTCGGCAATACGCACATCGTCCATACCTGCCTTGATGTGCTTTGCCTCGATGTCCATCGCGATTTTGGCGAGGTACATATTTGTGCCGATTCCTGCCGTGGCGGTTATGCCTGTGCGCTCAAACACTGTGCGTACCATTTTTTCGCACATTTGGGCGGCGGTCATTTTGTTTGCGCGGAGATAGTCGGTCAGGTCGATAAAAACCTCGTCAACCGAGTAAACGTGAATGTCCTCGGGGGCGACAAACTCGAGGTAAATCTTGTAAATCTGCGAGCTCATCTCCATATACCGCTTCATTCGAGGCGGCGCAACAATGTAGTCAATCATCATCTCGGGATTGCGGTCAACGTAGTAGGCAAAGTGGCTTGCGCCGCAAAAGTTTTTGTTTTTGAGCCTGTTTTTGCGCTTTGCGTTAGCCTTTTTTACTCCCTCTACCACCTCAAAAAGCCTTGCCCTGCCGGGAATTCCGTAGGCCTTGAGCGGCGGCGAAACCGCAAGGCAGATAGTCTTTTCGGTGCGGCTTTCGTCAGCGACGACAAGGAAGGTGTCGAGCGGATTAAGTCCGCGGTCAACGCACTCTACAGACGCATAGAAGGATTTTAAGTCTATTGCCGCGTACTGCTTTTTCACCGCTTGTCACCGCCTTTGATTTGATGACAATATTATAACACATATGTTCGAAATAATCAAGTGGGAATTTGGGTGTATATTTTCTCAGTATTTCAATATTTTGAATTTCCCGAGGGACACGTTTCTTAAATGAACACGATGGTAAAAAGCCAGTGTTTATGCGGTTTTTACATCATATCCACCTTTGGTTCTTAAATGAACTTTATGTACGCTGAAAGAAAATTTATTTGGCTGTTTTGTGTATCGGCGTCATCATATCCATTTAAGACTTAAAATGAACTTTATGTAAAAACCCAGTGTTTATGCGGGTTTGCACCATCGTTTCCATTTAACTCAGCGTATCTATAAAATTGAATTTTATGGTGAAAATTGTAGGGGCGGACCCATGTGTCCGCCCGGGAAACGTGTGCCGTAATTACCGAACAATCCGTTTTTTTCGCGATAAACGGACGTGTAATTCAGCACACAAAACGTTTATATATATCAAATGATATGTTCCTGTCCTGCGGGCGGACACACGGGTCCGCCCCTACGGTTATCAACAAACGTTTCAATAAAATAATTAAACTCTCAACTCTTAACTCTCAACTCTTAACTCTAAATTACAGTCCATAAATATTATCGTCCCCGAGGGCGTATTTTTGCACGGTGTCGATAAAGCGTTCCGCTACGGGGTTTGAGTTTGACTTTGACCACGCCATTACGTACGACATAGCCGTATCAACGTCCTCTATCGGACAGCAGACCGTGCGTTCTTGTGAAGCAAAGCCTGCGAGCGACTTGGGCAGGATTGTAACGCCCATTCCTGCCGAGAGCGCGAGATACAGCGATGACAAATCATCAAAGGGCGTTTGAGCTTCGGGCGAGATGTGGAAGGTTCTGAGCAAATCCATAATCTCCATAAACAAAATCGGCGCTACCGATTCCGAGAGGATTAACAGCCGACGGCTGCTCAGCTCCGAAAAGCTAAATTTACCGCTCTTCCCCTTCATATCCTGCTTTGAAGCGACAAACACAAGCGGTTCGGTGTGGGTAATCAGGGTTTCAATTCCCGAGTTTTCGGGCACCATATCGCGCGGCATAAAGCAAAAATCATATTCTCCGCCGGTGATAGCCTGACTGCGGTCGGCGGCGTCGAACGGCTTTAGCTCAACCTCTATTCCCGGGTATTTTGCAGAGAAGTCCTCGAGGCACTTTGACGGAAAGCTCATTGAGGTTATGTCGCAGCCGACGGTCAGCCTGCCGGTTGAGCCGTCGCGGATTTGCTTAACGACGGTTTTTGCTTTGCTAAGGGTATTTACAATTTCAAGCGCGTAGGGCAAAAGGATTTTTCCTTCATTTGTGATGATTACATCGCGGTGAGAGCGCGTAAACAGCTGAACTCCGAACTCTTTTTCGAGCTCGCCTATGTAGCGGCTTACAGTTGACTGGGAGACGTAGTTTCTTCTTGCCGCCTCGGAAAAATTGAGCGTTTGCGCTACCGAAATAAAGCAATTAAGCTGATTAATGTCCATAAAACCGACCTCCTGAATTATGTTATGCAGAAAGTGAAATCAACTGCCGAATAAAGTTAATATTTGCATTATCGGGCATATTGAAAAAAGTGGTTACTCTTGCTATAATCTAAATATAGCATAACAATATGCAAAAAGTAAATAGCTATTTAAAATTTTTTAGGAGTGCACAAAATGAAAAGAATTGTAATTACGGGAATGGGCGCCGTTACACCCGTAGGTATCGGCGTTGACGAGTATTGGAAAAACATCACCGCAGGTGAGTCGGGCATTGACACAATCAAGACCTTTGACCCCTCTGAGCTTGCGGTTCAGATTGCAGGCGAGGTCAAGAACTTTAACCCCTCGGACTACCTTGCAAAGGATTTAATCAGAAAGACCGACCCCTTTATGCAGTACGCTTACATTGCTGCTGAGGAAGCGATTAAGCAGAGCGGTATTGAGATTGAGCCCGAAAGGACAGGCATTATTATGGGCACTGCCATGAGCGGTGTTGCCACAACCGCCTTTACTCAGGAAGCGCTGACAGGGGCTTCTCACAAAAAGGTAGGCCCGAGATTTATCCCGAAGATTTTGGGCAATATCGCGGCGGCTAACATCGCGATTGACTACAACATTCAGGGACCGAGCTTTACAGTCAGCACAGCCTGTTCATCGGGCGGAGACGCGGTAAACACCGCCGTTATGTGTATGCAGAGCGGCAAGGCTGACGTTATGCTTGCTGTAGGCGCTGAGAGCGTGCTTTGTCCGCTGGTAATTTACTCACTTGCCAACGCCAAGGCGCTTTCACGCAGAAACGACGACCCCAAGACCGCAAGCAGACCGTTTGACGTAACGCGCGACGGATTTGTTATCGGTGAAGGCGGCGGAGCGCTCGTGCTCGAAACCGAGGAGCACGCAAAGGCAAGAGGCGCTAAGATTTACGGCGAGCTTATGGGCTGCGGAAACACCTGTGACGCTTATCACGTTACCGCTCCCCACCCCGAGGGCAGAGGCGCTATCGCTTGTATGAAGCTTGCGCTTGCCGACGCTCAGTTAAAGCCCGAGGACATCGGTTACATAAACGCTCACGGCACTGCTACCCACAAGGGTGACGCGGTTGAGACAAACTCAATCAAGACCTTGTTTGAGGGCAAGCTTCCGTTTGTAAGCTCTACCAAGGGCGCTACAGGTCATATGATGGGCGCAGGCGGAATTACCGAGATTATCACCTGCCTAAAGGCGATTGAAACAGGCACTATTCCCCCGACCATTAACCTTAACGAGGTTGACCCCGAGTGCGAGGGTATTGACTTTGTTCCTAACACCGCCAAAACTGCCGAGATTGATTACGCTATGTCAAACGCATTCGGCTTCGGTGGTCAAAATTCAAGTATTATAGTAGGAAGATATAAATAATTTAATTTTTAACAGGAGACTGCTATGACTTCAACTTATGACAGCACAATGTTCAGAGAAACCTTTGAAAGCGAATTTACATACCTTAACGGCTTTATGCGCAACGTGCGCCGTTTCGGTCACAGAACCGCGGTTATTGACCCTGCAACAAAAAAGCAGTGGAGCTATGCCGAGTTTAACAAGGACTGTAACCGCCTTGCTAACGCCTTGAAGAACGACGGCGTTAAAAAGAGCGATATCGTACTGGTTCAGCTTTTTAACTGTCCGCAGTTTTTGTTCGGATATATCGGCGCTCAGAAGGTCGGAGCGATTTTCAACCCCGTAAACTTTAACCTCTCTCCCGGCGAGACTGCCGAGATTATGGCTCACAACAAGCCGAGGGTTTATATTTATGACTCCGAGGTTGCCGACACCGCTGTTAAGGCTATAGAGCTTTGCAGTCACAAGCCCGAGGTAGTAATTGCCGTTAATAATTCTAAAAAAGAATTTACAGTGCCCGAAGGCCATATCCTTTACGAAGAATATGTTAAAAATCAGACCGAGCTTGACCCGCCTGTTGACTTTGAACCGCATATTTATGACGAGGTTGCAAGGCTCCAAACCTCCGGTACGACAGGTACTCCCAAGGGCGTACCGCTCAACAACATCAACGAGGTGCTCTCTGCGCACGATGTTATTATGCATTTTCCGCTGAACCCCACGGACATTACTATGAATATGACGCCGTGGTTCCACCGCGGAGGTCTGCATTCGGGCGGTCCTACTCCCACCCTTTACATCGGCGGAGCTTTGGTTATTATGAGAACCTTCAACCCAAAGGTTGCGCTTGAATATGTTGAGCGCTTCGGAATTTCGTTCATCACGGGCGTGCCGTCTATCCTAACTCTGCTCGCTTCCCGTCAGGAGAAAAAGCCGAAGAACATCTCTACCCTTAAGGGCATTGTCACAATGGGCAGTCCGCTTGAAAAAGAGGCTTGCATACGCTTTCAGAAGGTGCTTACGCCGAACATTTTTAACGGCTACGGCACTACCGAGAGCTTTTGGAATACGTTTTTACGTCCGTTTGATTTGCCCGAGATGTCGGGTACGGCAGGCCGCTCCTGCACCGACGACGACGTGAGGGTTGTTAAGGTTTATGACGACAGAAAAGCCGAGCCCGACGACCTTGTTGCTCAGGACAATGTTGAGGAAGGCGAAGTAATCATTATGTGCCCGGGCAAGTCGACCTACTGCTATGCAGGCAACGAGCAGGCTACCAAGGACAAGTTCTACAAGGGCTGGATGTACACAGGCGATATCGCGACCTGGGATAAAAAGCAGTTTATCACAATCGCAGGCAGAAAAGACGATATGATCATCAGCAAGGGCGAGAACATTTACCCTGCGCGAATCGAGGAAGTTATCAACACAAATCCCAAGGTTGCCGAGTGCATTGTCACAGGCGTGCCCGACAGCACAAGAGGCGAAACGCTTGCGGCTTATGTTATTAAAGAGGATGACAGCCTGACGGTTGCCGAGCTGATTGACTTCTGCAACAATTCAGAGAACCTTTCGAAGTATCAGGTTCCGAGGTACTACCGCTTTGTTAAGGAGCTTCCGACTACCGCGACAGGCAAAAAACAACACTTTAAAATCAAAAAACAAGCCAAAGAGGACTTGCAGAACGGCTTGCTGTTAAGGAAATAATATGGAAAAAAATATATATTTTCGCAGAGCGAACTACTACGAAACCGACAAAATGGGGATTGTTCATCACTCAAACCACATCAGGTACTTTGAGGAAGCGCGGATTTTCTTTATGAAGAACATCGGCTGTGACGTTGCCGAGATGGAAGAAAACGGAATTATTATTCCGAACGTTGACGCTTACGCCAAGTACCACTCACCGATTAGGTTCGATGACGAGGTTGAAATTGAGGTTAAGCTTGTAAAATTTACCGGAGCGGTTATGGGCTTTGACTACACCGCAAGGTTTAAGGACAGCAGGGTTACCGCCTCGGTCGGTCATACCGAGCACTGCTTTGTCAACAGTGATTTTAAGCCGATGAGCCTGAAAAGAAAATATCCTGAATATTTTGAAAAACTTAAAAATAATATTTCTTTATCGGAATAATAATCGGTATAATATAAAGTATTATATGAATAATAAAGTTATAGAAGGAGTGTTACTATGGAAAAAATCTATCAGGAAGAATTTGAGCAAAAGGTTCTTAAAGCAGAGCACCCCGTAGTTGTAGACTTTTACGCTGATTGGTGCGGACCGTGCAAAATGCTCTCCCCTGTTCTTGATCAGCTTGAACGCGAGTTTGACGACTTTGAGTTTGTTAAGGTTAACATTGACGAGAACCAGGAGCTTGCGGAGCAGTTTGAGGTTTTCTCAATCCCGAATGTCTGCATTTTTAAGAACGGCGAGGTTGCCGACAGAAACGTAGGCTTCGCTTCTCCCGACGCAATGAGAGAATTTGTTGAGAGAAACAAATAATTTTACCCTAAGCGCAGAGCAGGGACGGTTATTGCCGTCCCTGTTTTTTATAATCTTCTACAAAGTGTTTAAGGCAATACCACACCATTCGGGTGTGCGGATTGCGCTGTAAGATTTTTCGTCAGAGTGCTCAAATAAATTGAGGTAAGGCTGACGCCTTGCCGAGATTTTTTGGGCAGTCTGGCGGAATAATATTCAA
>ODAJ012190919.1_pt1 | contig 68587 bp, 65 predicted proteins | sample 1539241 | NCBI WGS metagenome assembly ODAJ01 (sample SAMN02144231, study PRJEB22623) | gut metagenome | biome: sheep rumen | host: Ovis aries | place: New Zealand | reverse complement strand
TACGCCGCCTTGTCCGTGGACAGGCAGATCACGCACTTCACGCCCGCGTCGATGGCCGCATCCAGCACATTGTCCGTGCCGATGACATTGGTCTTCACTGCCTCCATCGGGAAGAACTCGCAGCTGGGCACCTGCTTCAGCGCCGCCGCATGGAACACGTAATCGACCCCCTTCATCGCATACTTCAAGGTCGATTTGTTCCGCACGTCGCCGATGTAGAACTTGATCTTGTTCGCCACCTCCGGCATCCGTGCCTGGAAGTCGTGCCGCATGTCATCCTGCTTCTTCTCGTCGCGGGAGAAGATGCGGATTTCGCCGATGTCGGTGCGGAGGAAACGGTTCAGGACGGCGTTGCCGAAGGAGCCGGTGCCGCCGGTGATTAAAAGTGTTTTGTCTTGGAATAAACTCATGGTTACTTATTTATATTACTGATTAAACAACATAGAATGGCAGCATCCGTCAAATAATCTTATGGGATATCATCACCCCCAGCCCTGCCATCACGGCAATGAAGATACTCAACAGGGTCCCCGCCAATACATATTCGGACTTATTCGTCTGTGAGTCACCGAAGCGGATAATCGATTTCGCTGCTATCAACAAGCCAAGTGCATCATATCGCTGCAGACAGACAAATACCAAAATCAGCCAACGCTCTATCGTGCCAATCAATGCCCCAGCGTTGAATCCGCCATCTTTCTCCTGAGGCATATTCACGCTATAATGCTTCAGGACCAACTTGATAAAGATATTGGCAGGTTTCCAGCATATCAGGACAGCAATAGCCGCGGCAATCCACCAAGCCTCAAGGCCAAAAGGAACGTGCCATTCATACACGGAACTCCACAGCCAGGCTACCCCGACTAGGAGGAGCAGATGCAGCAATTGATCCAAAGAAAACCAAGTCACATCCTCTTTTCGATACGACTTCCAGACATCAATGCACAAATGCAAGCCCCCGATAATCAGTGCGCACCACCAAAACCGCAAGTCAAAGGATACGAGCCACGATAGGGCGAATACAATGCCAGCGTGAATATAATGATGGACGCTACGCCAATGCTTCTCCACTTTACTCTTGCAGGAGGCCGATGTTTGCAACACAAAGTCAGCCACGAGATGAGCCAGCAAAAGACACAAAAACAATTCTACCCACATACCTTCTCTAAATCAAAATGTTCGAAATCCCTCATCGCCATATTCAACAGAGCCCACCGGGCACTCGTAGAACGCATATTTACTGAAGATTGATAAATACCGAGCCGCTCACTGATTTCAATTTCCTTGAACCCTAACAACTTGTAAAAGACAACCGCTGCTTGCTTTGCCGAGTAAGAGTCCACTAAATCACTTATCAGCGCCACATACGAGTCCAATACGTCGCTCAGTGACCGAGGCTCTCTACCCACCTCAAATATCGACATTCTGTTGCCCTTACGGCTGATTTCGTCAAGATTCCTTCCTGACATATAAATCGCAGGACCATCAATGATATCCTCGTCCTTATCTGCATACTTGAGATCTCCCGCAGCAATTGAAAACCGGATTCCATGTCGCTGCAGCATTTCCGAACAATCAAAACCTGCCGCGCGCATCTTCACAAAAAGTTTCAACAGGACGGCAATTCGCAAGGCGTCCCGACTGTCAGGAACGACACACTCAAGGCTGTCGCCCCGGACGATTCTTGCCCAAAACCCCGGAAAGTCTTTCTCCAAGTCCCCAATAAGACCTTGAAGTCCTCTCCGTAGTTCCAGCAAGTCGGCTGTTTTCATCGAGGTTGAACGTACTATGTCGGCAGATATCGTTGCAATCATACTTTACGATCTTTATCCAGCCGCAAATATATCTATATTTTTTTAGATATAAAAGAAATATCAGATATTTTTATGATATTTTATAATTATCGAATTTCAAGTTGTAAGCCTCCGATAAAAGACGACTTGTTTATTTGATTTCAAGTTGGAGGAAACTTGGCCAAGTTGCTCCAAGTTGAGTCAAGTTGATTCTAGTTGGTTTGTTTTGCCCACCTGTCTGGCAGGAGTTCACGGAGGGCTTTGCGGTTGTTCTCGTTACCGGGGATCCGGAGCAGGACATCCTCCATCCATTCACGCGGGTCCACGTCCAGGGCCTTGCAACTGTCCACCAGGGAGTATACGATGGCAGCATGTATTGCAGCATCGTGGTTTCCACAGAACAGGAAGTTCTTCCGGCCCAGGGCCAGCGGCCTGATGGCGTTCTCCACAAGGTTGTTGTCGATGCAGAAGCGGCCGTCGTTCACGTAGCGGCTCAGCCTAGGCAGCAGGGGCAACGTATAGCTGATGGCTTTCCCGATGCGGCTGTTCTGTGATGTCCTGGTCACGGTCTCTCCTTCCTGCTTCGGGGCATATTTGCGTTTGGCATCATAAAAGTTCCATGGGTTGATCCCGAGCTCCGCCAGGCGCTGTTTATAACTGATCTTGTTCTCGTCGCAGTAGGCAATCACCTGGGCGACCTCTTCCTTTGTCATCATGGCCTTTAGTCTTTGATGCAAAGTTAACCACTACCCGGCAGCCCTAACAGACGTACTTTATCGGAGGCTTACCCTACCAGCAACCCATCCAATGTCCATTCACCTTTACGAAAAAATGTACAAACACCTTTACCAATCCGTCTCGTAACTTACCGTGTTAGGGGTTAAAGAGAATGACTTTTGTCCATCCCTGGCTTCCACCGAATCCGCATCACCAACCAAGCGCCCCCCTACATACACCCCAAACCCAATCGCACACCCCAGCACATTTTGGAACAAATCGTCAAACTCCGCAAAGCCTCGCGCGAAGGTAAACTGCAGCATTTCGATCAGGAGCGAGAATCCCCCGCCAATCGCCAGCGCTTTCCACCATTTCATTCGCCCGAAAGCGCAGCCGAGGAGTAGGCCGATGGGAACGAAAGCCAGCACATTCGCAATGATCTGAATCAGCAAGAAATCCGTGTAGGGGCAACTTCTCAGTCCACAATATCTTCTTCCTCGATGAAATCGCCAATATATACTCTTCCAGCTTTCTCCTCATCATATCGTATTTCATCTTCGATTGATCTGTCGGAAATCACTTTCATCTTTCCTTCACATGCGAAATAACGAGACAACAGTTTCCATGTAATGCCAACTTCTTGAATATCATATGGCAAAGAAATAAAGAAATCATCAGAAAAAGCATCATCTCCGGGAATAATGCTAGTCCCATACATAGTAATTCCTACACCGTTTTCTAAGGATATGTTTGGCACACCAGAAAAAGTTATTTCCGGGAAAGTCATTGTCTTCTCGACATTGTTATTAACAAACCGGACACTCTCATTGTCAAACTTGAAAACAATCTTATAATCATCTATTGGTGTGCGTCCTTGGTTAATTATCATGAACTTCAAGGGGCAGTAAGCATGGTTTGTTTTGATTGTACCTCTGCAAACTTTAGCCTGCGCTATTATCGGTGGATTTATCTTTTTGGCCAATGCTGCAATTTGTTGGAATTGGTTAGTCCATCCACCCACTGCAATACTTAATGAAGTATCTTCTACTTCAATTACTTTTTTGGAATCATTCTTGGGTGCAGGCTCCTTATAAAAGACTCGTGAGTATTGAGGATGTATCGTCGTTTCAACTTTACCATTATCAAATGTAACAGACACAGCATAGTCATCGGCAACAATGTCTAGATACATATTTAAGACTGGTTTATTCCGCTCCAGCATATCCACAATATCCTGCCAAGATTTAATATCTATGCCAAACAGGCCCTCCCTACGATTCTCGACATCCTTCAATCGTACATATTCTTCAATAGATGCATCTTTATCAGCTGTAGTGGCAAATACGAGACGTTTAAGGGCTGGTTTGAATTCCTTGGCGTTATCTATCTCTTCATTAATCTCCTCTGTGGTTAAAGCTTTATTGCCCAACTTACATTTACATTGTATACCGCTGTATTCATTTTCCCCGTCACGATGTCCGCTTATATCAACGCCATTCTGAGCCTGGCCATTACGACCATTCTTCTTAATATCATCACTTTTCCATTCTGCTCTCCATAGAAGAAGACAAAGCGATTCAAAGTCCTGCCAATTTGCAGGTTTTCTAAGCGTTTGCGATATTTTCATTCTCTTGTTCCTTCCAAAGACTTACAACATCCAGCGTTTCGTTATCAGGCTTATTCTCCTCCTCTATTCGATCAATCTTAACGACTACTGGCATGTCTGCCAGTTGTCCAGCCACCACACATACTCCAGTTGACAGTATAGGTAATGATTCAACTGAGACCCTATCTAGATATGATATCGTATTATTAACCTGCTCGATGTCGTGCTGATTAACGAGCCTGTGAATAAAGTAGTTGTGAAGCTGGGAAATAATGGTAGAGGAGATGTCCGATGGTCTTTGGCTGGCGATCGTCATAAACACGCCGAACTTTCTACCCTCCTTGATAATCTCTTCAAATACCTCCAAACGATAATCCTTCCATTCATCACTCTCGCGTGTTGATTGATATGAGAGAATGTTGTGAGCTTCATCAACTATGATGTTTAAATGCCCAATGTTTCTTCCTTGCTTTTTATGTTCGTTGTAAAGCTTATTTGATATTAGAAGAGGGATACGCTTCTTAGTATCAATGTTCACATCACTTAAATCAATAACAACCACATTATGGTCAGCCCACAAGTTAGCATCATCAGTAAATACAAGGACTTTGTCAATGTCCTTTTCCGCACTCTTTAACTTTTGAATAGCAGGCGCTATATGCTCATTTACCGCTCGATTATCAAGTACATCATAAATCAAGCGCAAATACATGATATCAATAAAGTTCTTGAGGATATTGTCTGAAAATCTATATTGAGACACCTGCCTGTAGATTGTCAAGCGTTCTATTTGATTAGGGCTGGCGTTGAAATAGATATTGGCTCCCGTTGTAGCCAAAGTATAATAGCACTTGCTAGTTGAGTGAAATCCGAAATCAACTCTTAGCCCACGATCAACACCTGTTTGAGTATCATAATTCCTAGGCAGTATAGCCTCGACGTAATTGATGAGAAGGTCCCCTTTTACATTATCGGACATAATGAGGATTCTTTTAATCACTGCCCGAAGAGCATTCTTGAAATGATCTTCATTTTGGGCCAATTCCTCATTATTGTTTATTCTCTCGTAAAGGTCTATACTCCTTTTTATGAACGGTCTTTGGGTCTTTTCCGTAGCACTTGCGAAAATGCACAAAAGATTCAAATCCAGCAGGTCTTTCGCCCCCATCGGTATCTTATCTTCACCTCCGAGCTTTCTGGTGGAAAGTTTATACACCTTCTTGCCCTCAACTATGGCTTTTGGGGAGGAATACTCCCCATTAAAGTCAAAAAATAAGAAACGAGAGTTATTCTTGAATTGCTGATTGCTTTTATAATGCACAAACAACTGCCTATAGAGCTTAGACAGAGTATATGATTTCCCACTTCCTGTATTACCGAAAATACCTATATGGCTGGAGAATAGCCTACCAATTCCTAATTGTATTGGGACCAAAGGGTCATTCGACAAAGATCCAATTCGAATATACTCATCACCACTTCTCCCAAATGAATGAATCAAATCAAATTCTTCCTTTGAAAGAAGATAACACTCATTGTCAATCAGGGGCAACTCGTTGACTCCGCGATAATAATGTCCTTCGTCCAGGAATCCAATCAACTTAACAATAAGCGTCCTTCCTATGTTGTTAGCAGCTTCAGTATACTCTTTTGTGCCAGGGGCATTATCTTCTACTATAAACTCAGACTCAACTTTCCCAATAATAGGAACAAACCCTTTGAGTATTTTGACATAACTTCCTACAGAAACATTCTTTATCAACGCTCCTTTATAGATTAAGTGGGAAGAATTCTTGTTTTTGTCCACACGGATCCTAACCGTACGTCCATCAACAGAATAAACAGCGCCTATCTTAAAAACCGAATTGTAAATAGCTATGTCTGTATTATTGACCATAGATGGCAATGCTCTTGGATATCATCTCAAATAACTGATTCACAGTACCAAAATCAAACTGATTCACATCATCCGCGAACTCCTTATACCGCGTTTCTTGGCTTAAACAATTAATATCCTTCACTGACGTCGGAGTGAGAATAGTAATGTTGTTATTCAAACAAACATCAGGAAGCTTCAAATTAGACTTGATGGTCGCACCATCACCATCATTATAGGCAAAAACGACAATGTGAAGCGTAGGATTTGTATTCGCTGCTCGCCGTGTAATATCCGCAATATGCTCATCTGCAAAAGAGAACCCAGACACAAATAGCAATGTATTCTCTTTCTCTAAATTATTTGAATACTGCCGCATAAGCTCATAGAAATGATGGTCAATCACAGATTCCGTGAACTTCTTTTTGGTTGGGTTAATCATGACAATTTTATGATACTGTTCAAAAAATGGATTGAACACATCCGCGTTGGCAACGTGCTTAGCATCCGCCTCAATTATCATATCTTCCAGAGTCTTTTCAACTACTTTTCCTGCCGCATCTATTTTGGTAGTGCAAATAAAGTTGTCAGCATCAATTGCGTCCAAAACGTCCTTCACAGCCTTTACCGTTGCAAGACCAATATCATTCTTTATATTGCTGCCATCTTCCATCCAATTAATCGAGCCGTGAATCTTTATGAGATTGAATACAGGAATATCTGACACATTCTGGAAATGTAGGCTGGTTTTACTGACGGTTTTTTGGAAATTGTCGGCGTCATACATCTGTTCTATGCTTCCTTGGAAACCATCATTGAATTCAACACCATATCCAGAAGCGGCAAGTTCCATCAATATGTCCACATTGGTTGTGAACAAATTAACCTGCTTCCTCACTAAACGATTGCTCCTTTTATTGAGTAACTCATTCCAAATATGTAAGAATCGTTGATACTCAGTTTTCGTAGCGTCATAATCAGCACCTATAGGTGACACATTAGGGAAGATCACTGTTTCGAAGTACTGTTTAAGGATGGAAGCCTCAACAATGGTGTATTTGTCTTGAATTCCATTTTTGCGCCGTTCTTCATTAAGCTCAGTAAGCCATTTTTCTATATTGCCCAAAATAGCAAGATAAGGACGTGACAATCCAGAGCCATACAAGAAGTTGATATTAGCTGACTGTATGTAGTATTTGATGGTTTCTATTCGCATAGCCTTTTCTATTATGCTCTAACTCTTCATTAATATAACTTTGTGTTTCAATCTTGAGAGCTTAAGGTTGAGATCTCTCAACGCTACTGTAATGACTTCTCTTATCAATGCCTAAACTGAAACTCCACCCCCCACTCTGTCGCTTGCGGAAAGATTTTCATTTTCGTCATCTTTCCAGATTCCTTATATGAAGGCCAGTCAATAATAACATCCTCAATATCAGGATAATCATCAATAAAACTGTTACAACGTTCCCGAATAATACTAGGCAGATGATACGACAATAAGATAGAATACACAAATGTCTGTTCCCAATCAAATAGATCTGTTTTTTGCTTGACTGAGTACCTCTCACTATCTAACGACAGAATTGCATGCTCATCCATACTGATATAATATGAAGCATGAGCAAAATCATTTCTCAACTGCCCATCATATAAACTATCAATCAGATTACCAAATTTGGGATGCCCCCTCTTTAAAGTGGCAATGATATGATCCTGTATTAATTTAGCCTTGGGAAAGGGCTTAGGCTTACCTTTTTCATTAAGATACTCGAATGAAATCCTCCATTCGTATGGATTGCCCGTCAGTATACTTCCTATTCGTTTAAGCGTTTTCAGGAATTGATGAGACTCCCATATCTGGGCATATATCATCATCTGAATATTCAAATCGTATTCCTTATAATCATTCGTCATGAACACGACATCCTTAAGCAAAGATGTGTACGAGTTCAAATAATCAACCAGGAATTGCTCTCGAGTCCTATCTTGATAAATTTCCAAACGGCTATCTAAAACATAAGGGGATAATGCCGACCCTTCCGTCTCTACTTGATATCCTCCTCGTGCCAACAATAAGACATAGTCAGAAAAACTCTTCTCCCGAACAGCGTCCAGCACATCATTAACGACATCCGTCACCTCACTTTCAAAGAACTGAAAATCAGAATAATTCATCGCTGCCGCATCGGTTAAACCCTCAAATAAATAGATTAATAATGGAAAACAATATTATTGCCCAGAAACCTCTAAAACCTGATTCACGAAACCGCTCACTACATTTACCGCATGGCTCACATCATCCCTCGTAATTGTCAAATACGTTCCATCTTTCTTTCTACCGCCTCTGTGAGCAAGCAGATGTCGGTTAATAATAAGGTTATTCACGCTACTATCAATCAAGAAATCTGGTGTACCAAACAAAACCGAGAAAGTATCTTTTATGACTTGTTTGTTCATAAAAGACCGGCGTAAGACACTATCTATTACACTTTGTTCAATTTTGGGAATAATCTCAACATCAGGTTTCAAGACAAATGCATAAGCATACTTAAAAAACGTCTCTTTATCATTCGTTATTCTTGTCAATACAATATCAGCAATGAATGTATCCATTGCACTCATTACTGATAACATAGATTGGCGTAGCAGAAGATTTTTGACATTCAGAACATCCACATGGTCGCTTAACGAAAGAAGCATTTCAATCTCTCGTATCTTTCTATTGAACTCACTTGAACAATCTTTATATGTATTGTTAAACATCGGAGCCCACAGGTAGCCTGTAGAAAAGAATGTTCGGGCATAGTATTCAGCAAAGATTGATTGCGGATTATTATCATCAATTAGCAAGTACTCACCATAATCCTTGGATTTACGATTCGTTGCTAAATGCTCTGCATCTTGAATTGCCCCCTCGCCGAAACCAGCCCCACCGTTTATGTACCGGAAGTATGGGGTTTTGACAAGAATGCCCCCGTTCACGTAATACTTCTTGATATCCGACATTAATACACTCTGTTTAGATTCAAACTGTATGCCTTCTCTCCCCCACCACCTTCCTCACCCCCACACTCATCAAACCTCCGGCAAATCCCCCCACCGTATTCATCACCAAATCCGTCACCTCGAAAAAGCCCACATACAGGACCAGCTGGAGGCACTCGATGCAAAGCGAGAGGCCGAAGGCGGCCAAAGTCACAAGGCCGACCCGGCGCCAGGAACCCGTCCGATTCGACGATGCCAGCCACTCCCCCAGAAAGAACCCGAACGGCACAAAGACGGCGATGTTCGAGAGCGTCTCGACAGGCCCCTGTCCACTCTTCCGGAACATGCGGGAGAAATCCAGCGTCAGGTCATGCCCGGCAGCGTGCTTCATGATCCCCAAATACCGGATCCCGACCGCCGTATCCAGCAGGAACAGGCCCATGAAAACCGTCAGCCCCAAAGCAATCGCGCCATACACCGAGCACTTCTTCCGGATCAGAAGGATGACTGTCAATGTCAATGACGCCACTCCCATCACCGCCCAATGCGTCCAGGGGATTTGGGAAAGAATGCCGCGGGCATATGATAACACTGCCAAAGGAGACATCAAATCGTAGGATTCTTTTCAAACAACACTCCCTTCGCCTGAATCCATAACGCCTCCACCATGGAAATCGGGGAAAATGCGCGATACTTCCACGTCGCCCGCAGAGTATTCCCAACCAACCTCAACTTACCCACAAATCCGCGAACATTCTCATGTAAATCCAGCCCCGCCCATACAGAATCCATCATCCGCTGCTCCGGAGCCACAAGCGAGGAATACTCCCGCTCGCCCAGAACATACTCTCCCACATGGGAGAAAGCATCATAAAAGCGCCTAAAGCCAAACTCATCAACATATCGCTCAAACGCCATCCAATCCACATCCGACTGGTGCCGCCGATGGAATAGTGCCCAATCCAGGATATGCCGCAGATTCAACCCCTCATGAAGGAAATGTGAGTACGCATGCTCCGTCAAGAACAGGGCAGAAGCGAGCGTAGGCGGCATCAAAAGACCGGTATCACCGAACTCAGTCAAAGGCCCACGAAGAATCAGCTCCTGAAGCAAACGCTCAAGCCGGCGCAACGTATCATTCCCACGGAAAGGAGTACAGAACTTATGGTTTTCAACAAACAGTCCCGCCAGTTCAAAAGAACTATTCTTATAGAACTCCCGCTCCACCGGCAATCCGTGCTTCTCAATCACCTGATTTCCAAGCTCATACGCCTCCAGGTGTTCTCCGTCCTTGATCAGGAAACAATCCAAATCCGCACTATATCGATGCGATGGTATCGGATAGCACTCAGAAATCGTAAATCCCTTCAAAACGACAGTCTGGATTCCAGCTGAAGCAAACCACTTCCCCATCTTTTTCGACGCGGCAAGCTGGTCAGCATACCGCATCTCATTCTTCATTGTATTGGCAAACCACATCGCCTTCGTTCGCCGCTCTTCCCTATCGGTCGGCGCCGAGTACACCCCAGCATCGTATAGTTTCTGAAGGCCATCGCTCGCTATAACCGAAACATTCTGTCGGTTAGCCTCATCAATCAAAAGAGCCCAATTCACAGACTCCGGAACGGCGAAACTCGTGTTCCCAAGTACGCTGGCCCGGATCAAATCCAACAGAAGACTCTGTTCTATCGTCATAGAGTCATTATATCTTCAGGTCCCGTCGGCACATAAGGCCCATCTTTCATCTCTATAATCACCGTCCCACTCTCCATTGCCTCAGCCGTATGCCACTGTCCCAAAGGGATATTCAAAGCGACAACATCTCCGCCGGCGACTAAATCATATACTGCGGTCACACGCTTCCCCGGATCATAAAAGGTTTCCCTCAAATGCCCTCGCAGAATCACTACCGTCTCCGAGGAGAACCTATGCCGATGCACAGGTAACTCCGATCCCGGCTCGATGGCATTCAGCATTCGCTGCGACTGATCGGAAGGACAATTCCGAAGATCACGGTTCATCCGGAGACGGGGAGAGGTCTTCGCCTCCTCCGTCAACTCGTCCAAAAGTGCTTTGTCAATAATCATAAACTCTTCAGATACTCCTCGTGCAGATGGTAATACTTCTTCATAAACAGCACGTAGGCCGCCACCAGGACAATGCCCACAACTATTAGATAAATCCAATGCGCCACAATTGTATTGGGGATCAGATACACCATCCCCAGCGAAATTACAAGCTGGATTGCCATATAGATCAACGACACCACCACGTGGCTCATCCCCAACTCATTCGCCATAATCTGATACGCGTGCTTCCGATGCGCCTCGCCCAGATGCTCGTGCAGCATGATCCGATGTACAATCGTGCAGCATCCGTCCACGCCATAGACAATCAGGAATATCAGCCAGGTGATGTCCCCCGTCTTCATAATCAGACTGCCAATCATAAACAGCAGGATAAACGCAATCCCGACACTGCCCACATCCCCCGCGAAGCACTTCGCCTTGTTCTTCGGTCGGAAGTTGAAGTAGCTGAACACCAGCACCGACAGAATCGTGACAACAATGAAACTCGTCTCAATGAATTGGCCTGCGGTTCCTGAGCTTGTCGAAGGACCGCTGGGCATCTCATTCAACGCCAGCAGCGGCACCAACACCGCCAACGAATACCCCGCCGTAATCCCATTGATTCCGTCCATGAAATTGTAGATATTCGTCGCCCCCACGCTCACAATCAGCGCCAGGATCACCGCCCACCACATACTCGGATGAAGCATGTCCAACTGATAGAACATCAAGCCCATAGCAATGAACTGAACGACCAGTCGTACCGAGTCCGGCAACGAGTGGATATCGTCAATGAAGCTCACCCCTGCCGCCAACGATACGGCAACCAGGAACCATGGATACTGGAACCCGAAGAAAGCGCTCCATACCCAAGCCCCAACCAAAAAGATGATGCCACCACCACGAAGGACTATCTTTGAATGGGAGCTACGCTCATTGGGCTTGTCAATGATATTGAAATGGTCTGCTATGCTGAAGTAAACCAGTTCAACCAGCAGCAGAAGAATGGAAATCGTTATGTACTTGATAGCAGGCATCATAACTTCTTCATATTAAAGACCACTATCCCCTGATATTAGTTTTCTTCACACCCTTCAAAATCCGATCTGAAATACGGTATTGCCCCGTACTTGCCTTCAAGATAATTCTTCTCATAATTACTATCCGTTCGGGGTTTGGCACCATTTTCAAGTTTAATATCCAACATCGGGGTCAGTCGTGTCGCATATCTTGACTTGGCGGTTTTCTCCACAAAAACAACCTGATCACGCCTTAATAACTTTTTAGAGAGCAAATTCGTATTGTGTGTCGTGAATACCAACTGGGCTCCAAGGGGGTTCGTCCCTGGGCAATTGAATAACTTCACTATCTGCCATGAAAGCAAAGGATGTAGTTGTGCATCCATTTCATCCACAAACAAGGATCTGCCTAGTTTTAATGCCTCTACTATAGGGCCTGCAAGGTTAAACAGTTTTCTAGTGCCGTCGGACTCACGGTCGTCGATATCAAAGGTTACGTCCCCTACTATCTCCCCTTCTTCATTTAGTTTATTATGTTTCGAATAAGCCACAATAGGAGGATGCTCCTTTAGTGTCGCTATTATTTCCACAGGAAACCCTTTCAACAACTTTTCATCTATAGGCTCTTGCTCAGTCGTAACCTCCCTGAATCCTACATCCATATTACCTAAAAAGTCTAGTATGTCATCTTTATAGTCTGCTCGCGTATGTAACATTTCTTTCGTGAAACGCGAAAAATCACTATCTCGCAAGCCCGAGATTACATTAAGTCTCGTCCTAAACCACTCAATAATACGCTTTGAAATCTCACCTCCAAGTTGCGCCGATAGAGAAAGGAACAAACGATTACCATTGAGAGGAATCGTCCCGTCCTTTATAGCTTGCCCTTCCTCAAAGTTCTGAGAATCGATATCTATATTATCTGCGGTCCGTTTCAGAAGCGTTTTTAGCGATCTCTTCGGGAACTTGGCAATCAGCCATTCCTCTTCTATTCGCACAGACGTGTAACTGAAGCCATAAGTATACTTATCCGCCCCATCAATAAATGACATCTCAAACCGAGTCGGTCTGGGAATCTTGTCGGAAAGCAGATAAGGATCATAAGGGAGCTCCTCATTGTCATTCAATCTCACCGAATGAATGATCATACTTCGCATTCTCCTCACGGCCTTGAACAAGTTTGACTTGCCACTGGAGTTCGCTCCAAAAAAAGCTATCGCATTCAACACGCGTAACCCTCCAAGCGTAGTGAACCCCTCATTTTCGGTGTCTTTGATACTCGTTGACGCCTCCAGCGACAACTTTACGCTCCCATCTATTGAACGGAAATTCTCCGCCATAAAACTTGTCACCATGTGAAATATACGGTTTTTGCTCAAATTTCTTCCGTAAAAATAATAATTTAATCTAATACAACGGATGAAATTTTGATTTTTCTTCAATTTTCATGACAGAATGGCAGGTGAGGGTACACATCGAACAAACCAGACACTCTATCTGACAAAAAGTCATTCTTAATTGTGATTTTTGCGAATATTCCGAGACAAACAATGTTCTTCCGAATGAATCTTTACGCAAGATTTCGGTTTTTGCTCAAATTCCACAAACCGGCATCCATCTTGCTATACATAAAAATAGTAGTAAACGTTCCTGAGCAACGAAACTACTCGAAAGGGTAAAGCTCTGCTGTACTGTTCAGGCAACAGGAACATGAACTAGAAAAGATGGCATACTTCAATGAAGAAACCAAACTTTTAGTCTGGAAAAAGGCAAAGATTGTGTCTGGAGTAGACCCGAGTAAGTGGCGCAAGGATCAATGCGATGCCTGGATTGGATGGAGATACTACGGTGACAGGTCCAGCGATTATGGGTGGGAAATCGACCATATTACACCCGTCGCTAATGGAGGATCCGACAACCTTTCCAACCTCCGCCCGCTTCAGTGGGAAAACAACGCTTCCAGACAAGATGGTCGCTTGTGTTGCAAGATTACCTCATATGGGAACAGGAATATAAAGAAATAACATCACAAGCGAAAGACAATAAAAAGGATAGCCCAAATCCAAATAACAAACCCTGGGGCCTCGGGCAAGCCCTTGCAATCGCCTGAAAGGAGCAGGTAAAAGTGCCGATGTCAAAGACTGTTTCAAAAGGTCGTGACGCTAAAACTGGCCGCTTCATCCCTATCGAAGAAGCCAATCGTCGTCCAAGTACTACTGTCATTGAGAAGGTCAAGGTTGGTCCAATCAAACACCACAACAAGTAAAAAGGCTCAACGAAAGTAAGAGATGAGGTCTTATCGAGGCTGCCACCAAGATAAGGCCTCCTGTTTTATACTATCCCTTAAACGCCTCCAACGTCCTCATCAACCCCTCCCTCGCCTCAACCGGCATTCTTTCCACGCCCAACGCCTTCTTAATCTTCGCGTTGGAGCTGATATAATTCTCCGTCAACTTCCTCAGCCGCTCCGGATCCAGCGGCAGATGCAGCCAGCCACCGACGCGCGCCACGCCATTCATCAGCCCTTTCGGAAGCTTCCAGATGTGCGCCTTCTTACCGAGGGACTCGCAAATCACCTGAATCAGTTCATTCGTAGAGAGCGCCTCGTCATCGCCCATGTTGTAAATCCCGGAAGGGACATCCTTGTCCAGGAGTTCGGAAATCACGAAGGAGAGATTGTCGATACTCGTGAATGTCCGCCGGTTCTCAAAGGCGCCCAGCGGCCAAGGAATGCCCTTGCTGACAACGCTGTACAGCAGATTCAGATTCCCCTTGTTCCCCGGCCCATGGATCATGCACGGGCGTAGGATGTACACCTGCTTCTCCGGATCCGGATGCGCAAGGATATACTCCTCCGCCTTGATCTTGCTCTCCCCGTAAGGGCCCACCGGCGCCGGCACGACATCCTCCGTCAACACACCTTCCACCTTATCCGCCGCCGCTTTCGCCGTGCTGAAGAAGATGAACTTCCGGGCCGATGACCGCAGGAAATAGTCATAAATCTTCTGTGTCAATCCCGTATTGACCTTGAAATACACCTCAGCCGCAGCCTGATTCTTCGTATCGTGTGCCTTGCCAGCCAGATGGATGATGGCATCCACCTCCGGGACCTGTCCGGCGTCCAGGTCGTCCCAGCTGTACGTGCATGAAACGCCCTCCTTCACGGGAGAAACGATATCCAGCCCATAAATGGTATGCCGATCGGCAAGAGCAGCGACCAGATTGCCTCCCACAAAGCCGTGTACACCCGTAATCAGTATCTTCATTTCACCAACGAATCAATAAGTTCAACATACTGCCCAGTCACAATCTCCTTCGAGTAATGCCCTTGAATCACAGCCAGTCCCCTGCGCCCCATCTCCCTCAATTCCTCCTTCGTCACAGAAGAAAGCCATTCCGCCATCTGCGGCACCTTCACGGAAATGTTGCGGTCAGTTACAAGTTTCGCACATCCGATGCCCGAAAGGAAAATAACGATCGGCGTCCCCTCACCCGAGCACACCAACAGCGGACGTCCGCAGGCCATCACCGTATATACCTTGGACGGGAACCCCTGCATATCCATCTCCGGATGCATAAAGATAAACTGCAGGTCCGAGTAATCCAGGATCTGCGGCATCAACTCCCGCGGTTGGTAAGGAAGGATATGCATATTCTCCAGACCAAACGCCTGCTTGGATTCCTCCAGATACCCTTTCCGGACGCCTTCACCGATCACAAAGTACTCAATCGGCTGTCCAAGCGTCAATTTCGCCAATTCCACCAGTGGCTCCCAATCCTGGGCAAAGCCGATGTTGCCGGCATAGAGAACCCGGATCGATTCCGTCTCCGGGAACAGATTCTTGTCCAACCCAGCATGACCGACATTCGGACGGTACAAATCTGTATCCACGAAGTTAGGAATGATATGCAATTTTCCTTGGTCCTTGAACCGCGGAGCAATCGTATCATAGAAAACTTTATCAATCGTAGTCACCGCATCCGAACCGTTGTACACCTTCTTCTCAATCCACTGCAGAAACCTTAGCACAAATCCCCCCCTCAGTTTCAAGATATCCGGATAGATTTCCTGAACGTTATACACCACCTTACAACCTTTCAGCCTTGCCAATCCAAGATTCAGCCAACCGATAGTGAGTGGCGGAGAAGGAGAAAGAATTAGGTCAACGTGCCTGATTCCAAGGCCGATAAAGAATGACACGAGGTGCCAATACACAAAACCAAGAAGTCTCAAAGCCGTACTCTTGAACTTCTTCTGCGGCACGTGTAGCACCGTCATCCCGTGATAGTTGCTCTCTTTGCAGAGTCCCCACACCTTCCACTTCATGGGCTGCTTCACTACCTGTTCTGGCACGATATTGAAGTGTGGTGTCGTGGAAAGCACCACCACGTCATACCCTTTCTTCTGGAGGCGAATGGCAATATCATTATAAAGATATGCCGTGCTCACCCCATCAGGAGAGAAAATCAAACTATGTATTAAAACTCGCTTCATATACTCTTCAAGAATCTATACTGAAAACATAGTAGTCACATCTCTTTATTCCAAAATGGAGATTAGAGCAGATAGAATGAAATGACGAATAATCTGTATTGCTGCTCTACCTTAATTCTGAAGACAATTTAGTCAAAGAATGCTTTTTATAGTTTCTATCCATTATTTCCACATCTCGATCTAAATCAAGATGAGAAAGATTCGTCAAATCCACCACTCGAATAAGTGCGTGCTTGGAATCGTACTTCCCATTGTTGTACACATAAATCAAGTTATTATGCATTCTAAGGGAATAAAGGACAACAAAGTCAAATGGGAAGAAGTCTATTACTTTCTTCTCATTAGGAGTAATATAGAAAGAGCAATTTTCCAGGCTCAAATCCATATAAGCCAGAGCATCCTTGCAGTTGAACAATACCGATTTATATGATTCTACATTGCAATTTCTGAAGATGCACATATAGCGTTCAGCCGCATCTTTGCCTCGTCTAGTTGCTTTATAGAAAGTCGGAGTCGTGCCCCATGTCCCATTACAAGAATCAAATACTCCACTACAATTGTAAAAGAATGCCACACCGCAACCGAGACAACGTACTTTTGTAAAATGATGAGTATTACCCGATATGCCATAAAACCCGGAGCCTTTAGGCGCTATTACTTCTATCAATTCAAAGAGATTGTCGAATGCGCAAGAGTCACCAGATGATCCAAAATTACCCTGACCTGCCGTAAAACAATCGCCCTCCTCAGATTTTACTCTTAAGTTACTGAATGTACTATAATACACGTTCATTGGCCTGTTTGCAGCACCGCTATTCACAAAATCAAAACAATGGCTTTTAGCTGTCACATTCAGCCCCTTGAAGGTATTGTATGCCGAAGATGTTTTTTCATCCCATACAAAACCTCTTGAATTCGGGAAATACAACGATACCTTCATTTCCGACGCAGATTGGACCGTAACATTAGATTTTACGGACAGATAATTATTGAATGTTATCTGAGGATAGTCAATAATAACGGGGACTTTTGCATCCATCAATGCTTGCACCACCGCCGTATTCAGGTCATCATCTTTCACGTCGGACAAGAAACGCGACAGATGATATGCGTAATTCTCAGGATTCTTGATGTGACATTTTATTCCTATACCTTCTATTCTACATTTATTCAAATCCAAAGTCCCATTTATTATACTCCCACCATTGAAAATCAAAGTGCAACCAGAAGGAATCTTCACCGACTTTCCATGCAAGTTGATGTTACTTTGTATTTCATAAACAGTGTTTGAGTACTGCAACTGACCATCTAGTGACTGCCCTTTAATAATCACTTTGGCATTAAGTCCAAACGTAGAGATCAGCACAAAATAAAGACATATAAGATTACGCATAGTAAAGTCATTTTTCTATTTTCAAATCATCTATCACTAGACGATCAATGTTCCATGTCCTCTGTCTGTCCGCTTATGGAAATGTCTGAAGTAAAAGTTTATAATCCATTCTTGGCTCTTAACCCAAGCCCTCACCTTGTACTCTAATACCTTTAAAAAAGGCATGTCCTTTACAACGAAGCTAGTGACATTCTGGCCCAAATACTCATTCAGAGCCTTCATCAACACTTTGGCATAAGGCTCATAAAACAGACGAATCACATCTTTCCCAAGTTTGTAGTGTTGTCCTTGAACCAATAGCACGTCATCTATCACTTCCATCTTAACGCCATGGAAATGATAGAAAACAAAAGGATAAACTTTACCCTCAAATATCAGTGAGTCATCCGTATATTGAAACCGATGGATATTCCAGGGAGCAATCCCCGCACCTTTGTTATCCAAAACACAAACACTCTTCCATCGTTTAGGAAACTCATCAATGTACTTCTGATCCGCATAACGGGTAGGTTCCATTATCTGATAACACCACTCAATACACCTGTCCCTCCACCAAGTCAAAGCACCTAATCCATCTTCGTCGTTTTTGAACGTCATATACTGCACGCAGTATCGTCCATATCTCTCTGCATTTTCCTCGCTAATTCCTTGCTCCGTGATCACCACTGAAGCATCACCAACTTCTTTCTGGATGACATGCGGATCGGTAATAAAAAAAAGGTCACTGTCTAGATAGGTTATCTCTTCCAATCCATAAGTGGTGAGGAAATAATAAATAACCGATGGTCCACAAGTCCAGCAATACTCTGCTTTTGTCCGGTCTTTCTTTACTTCGAGTAATGCTGGCGTTTCAAAATTATCTACCAACTCAACCGTCATGTGTTGAAAACCGCAAGACCGTAGTTTATCATAGCTGGCTTTATCAAAGGCCATTACATATAGATGAAAATCATTCGTTACTTGCTCCAATGACAAGTACAAGCCTAAGCCCTTGAGCAGATAATAAGAATCGAATAATGTGCAAAAGTTCATCATATTATTTAAAAGCATTGAGAACACGAACCACTTCTTCAGCCTCTTTCTCGCTCACCACCTGATTCATCGGAATGCTCAACTCCTGTGCATGAATCTTCTCTGAAATAGGATAACTGCGTTCATTCCACTCCTTATAACACTCTTGCTTATGAGGAGGGATCGGATAATGAATCAGTGTTTGAATTCCGTTCTCCTTGAGGTATTCCTGCAACTCGTCACGTCGCTCACACAGTATCGGGAACTGGTGGTATACATTATTCTCGTCGGCTATCCTTGTAGGAAGCGACATCAAAGGATTGTTAATGTACTCATAGTAATAAGATGCAAGTTTCTGACGTTGTGCATTATCTTCATCCAGATACTTTAACTTGACATCAAGAACTGCAGCATCCAGTTCTGACATACGGCTGTTTAAACCTATATATTTAAACACATATTTTTTCTGACTACCATAATTGGCCAAAGCACGAATCACAGATGCCAGCTCTGCGTCGTTAGTAGTAACGGCACCCGCATCACCGAAGGCCCCGAGGTTCTTCCCAGGATAGAAACTATGTGCTGCGGCATCACCCAATGCACCTGTCTTCACACCCTTCCAAGCACATCCGTGACTCTGAGCACAATCTTCCATCAACTTCAGCCCATGTTTTTTGCAGATCTCACCTAATTTGTCGTTATAGGCGACACGCCCATACAGATGCACGATCATTACCCCTTTTGTCTTCGGGGTAATGGATTCCTCTATCTTATCAATATCTATTTCCAGATTCTCCCATGTGGGTTCGACTAACACCGGCACAAGGTTATTACGAGTGATAGAAATAATGGTGGCAATATAGGTATTGGCAGGAACGATGATTTCATCGCCATCTTCCATAAGTCCCATTTCCTTATAGCCTCGCATCAACAAGTATAGCGCATCTAGTCCATTTGCAACTGCGATGCAATGGTCGGTCCCAATATACTTGGCATAGTCCTCCTCAAACTGCTTGTTCTCATTACCCTGCAAGAACCACCCTGAATCAATCACGCGGTTCACTGCTTCCTTGTATTCATCACCGTGCATAGCGGTAATGGCCTGTAAATCCAAAAGTTTCACCATTATCTTTGCGTCTTTATATATTCTAAATAATCATCATAATCTCTAATGTAATCGTCTGCATCATAGCCGTGGCTTGCCAGCACTAAGCAGATACTTCCCGATGAGAAGCCCTGCTCTGATGCCCAGATTCCGGGAGGCACGTGAAGACCCCAGAATGGTCGGTTCAACAACACTGTCCGTTTGTTGGTGCCATCATCCAACACCACCTCAAAAGCACCACTGGCTGCGATTAGGAACTGATGACACTCCTTATGAGCGTGAGCGCCACGATCTTCACCACCGGGAATGTCGTATGAATAGAATACTCGATTGATGGGGAAGGGCACGTGCACATTTTCATACATAAATGTCAGGTTCCCTTCGGGGTCGTGCATCTTATTCAACTCACATAGCGAGCAATCAAACACACTCTTTCCCTCATGCAGCATCTGCCTGCTCATCGGTTCATTGACCTTTTCAGAGGTTTTGGCATCTGTCTTGGACGGGATCATTGATGCGTCCTCTCGCCATAGCTTGTATTCTTCGTAATCCGACACATAGTCATTCTCATCATAATCCGTTGAGGACAAAACTAACGCCAATGAATTGGTCGAAAAGTTGGTCATCGTCCGCCACAATCCCTGCGAAACGTGAAGGCCAAAATATGACCTATTCAGGTGAAAAGTCTGTTTCTCCTTCCCATCATCCACAACTACATCCAGGCTTCCTGAAAGCGCAACGATAAACTCCTGTGTCTCTTTGTATGCGTGCCCACCACGGTCAGCACCGCCAGGCACGTCATAGATCCAATGGACACGTTTAATCTCAAACGGGATCTGCTTGATCTGCTCTATGATAGAGAGATTCCCTCTGGGGTCCGCAATCTTTGGCAGTTTTATAATCCTTGCCTCCATTATTTATTTTCTCTAAACGAATCCGAATCAATCTCTTCTTTCTTTTCATCAATCACACGAAGAAGATATTGACCATACTGATTCTTCAACATCGGTTGGGCTATTTCACGCATCCGTTCTTCACTAATCCACCCATTGCGGTAGGCTATGCCTTCAAGACAAGCAATCTTCAAACCCTGGCGCTTTTCAATAACCTCAACAAACGTTGAAGCATCAGCAAGGCTGTCGTGTGTTCCGGTATCGAGCCAAGCGAATCCTCGTCCCAATACTTGAACTTTCAATTCACCGTCTTTCAGGAATTCTTGATTAACTGTTGTAATCTCCAATTCCCCCCTCGCACTAGGCTTAATATGCTTTGCGACATCCACCACCTTGTTCGGGTAGAAGTAAAGTCCGACAACGGCATAGTTGCTCTTTGGGTTTTTGGGCTTTTCTTCTATGCTAAGGCAATTACCCTGCTTATCGAACTCCGCAACCCCATAGCGTTCAGGATCGGATACCCAGTAACCAAAGACAGATGCCTTTTTGTTCTCCTCAGCCTCTCTCACCGCATTTCGTAAGAGTGAGATAAACTCATTACCATAGAAAATATTGTCTCCAAGTACAAGACAAGCACAATCATCACCAATGAACTCCTCACCTATGATGAATGCCTGTGCCAGTCCATCGGGACTTGGCTGCTCGGCATACTCAAAATGAACGCCGTAGTCAGAACCATCTCCTAGCAAGCGCTTGAAGCCTGGCAAGTCGTAAGGCGTGGAAATGATTAGTATATCTCGAATCCCGGCAAGCATCAATGCACTGATGGGATAATACACCATCGGCTTGTCGTAGATGGGCAACAATTGTTTACTAACACCCTTTGTAATCGGGTAAAGGCGGGTGCCACTGCCTCCGGCAAGTACAATTCCTTTCATTTTGTCGTCCTATTCTTCTATTGTGGTTTTAATAAGTTCAATCTGCTTATGCGGATTCCATTCGTTATCAATCTCAGCGTAACAATTTTGCCGAATCTGTTCTCTGTTTGCCCCGTCCCGAACAAGCCATCTACTTATAGCATCCGCTAATGAATCACTGCTACCCGACTCGAAGAACGTTCCTGTCTTTCCATCTTGAATTGCTTCGAATTCTGGCATTTGATGATTAAAATCGTTATTAGTTATTGCCGGACATCCAAACATCATAACATGCATAGCAGTCAGGCCAATATTTCCTGGCGACACACACACATCAGCATTAAATATAAGCTCCGCATTTGTTTTCTCATCATAACATGGTCCATAGAACCATACTTGGTCGACGATGTCATAGACAGTAGCCGTTTGCTCTAGATTCGTCCTCTCAACCCCGTCTCCAATGAATGTTGCATTCACGAGAAAACCATTCTGTTTCAAATGATAAATTGCCTTCAATAAAAGGTCAAGTCGTTTAACCGATGTAAGGCGGCCTATAAAAATAATATTCTTATTATCATTCCTAAAATGATTTCGATAGACCGAAGCAGGTCGCAACGCTTTTCGAATAGCAAGTTGCGTATCGTAATCTAGCGAATTATGAATAACGTATAACTTAGCGGGATCAAAACCTTCCATAATCATTAATTCACGAGCCCTCCGACCATAGAGAAAAATCCCGCCTTTAGGAAGATTAAAATAGATTTTTTTTATAATTCTCTCTAGATTAGTCTCTTTACCGTACCATCCATGCGACCAAAAAAACACTCTCTTTCTCGGGTAAAAAAGTCGAGCTATTAAGCAGAATAGCCAAGTACTAAGGCATCTAGTTTCCCCGATAAAGATGTACACATTATAATCCTCTTTTAAAAGGGAAAGGACACCTGACTGATAGTATAAACCGTGCTTGAGGGTTATATTATGAACTTCGATTACTTTATGCTTTAATAAGGAGTAATCCATTTTCTTGATATCCTCCACTTTGTCACCAAAACAAAAGTCACAGCCGAGTTCTTTGTCCATTAATGTATAAATGGCAGCACGATAGTGAGAGCCGATATTATCTTGCTGTAAAATTTTCATCTCCTATAACCGGGTTGTAATGAAGAACGTCTTTTTGAATAAACATATCCATATACTAAAAAAAGCTTACTGGTCGAGAGCCAGTAACCACTGAAAGAAACTTCTGTGAGCGCACCTAAAAATAATACAAAGAGAAAGAAAGATAGATTATTCTGTTTAGAGTCACGTAAGATTTTTATAAGACATTTGATAAGAATCGAGCAAATAACCAGAGTCCCTATTATCCCGGATTCCACTAATAAATCAGTGACTATATTATGACTATAGAAACCTAATTTCCACCAAATTGACCCTAGTCCATTGCCGAAAATTGGAGATTCCTGAAAAGCAGAGATAGCTCTATGTCTTAATTCATTTCGTATAGGATCATAGGTTAAATTCTCAGTAACTCTAAGAAACCCTTCTGAGCCAAATACACCCAAATTGTTTGCTAAAATAAAGAGAATTATTGCTGACAAGATAATCAGAAGCCCCGTCCATAACCTATTGACAAATTTTACGCGATGCAAGGCACGAAAAGCCAAATAAACAGAAATCGCAATCATATATACGAATGCGCCACGTCCTCCCCCAGAAATGCAACATATTGCACAGAAAAACATTAGCGCAAGCATTACAAAGTATATAAATCGATTAAAGAATGATTGGGAATGGGAGCGGCCCCAAAATAAAACATACGACAAACAATAAGAGTAGCAAAATGCCATATAATATGATGCATTCTGGTAATTAAAACCGATATTCTCTCCATCACGGCCCAATAATTCTCCTCCAATTGACTTTGTTAGTATTGCTCTGCCAATAATAACAGAAACAACTATAATAAAATAGGGCAATAATTTTATAATGCTATCGTCATAATACTCACGAGATAGACGCATTCCGATATAACAAGAAGGAATACTTAAAGCCCCATATGCTAATAGTTGACTCCAATAGTCACTACTTGGAGATGTATAAAAAAAACTTGTGAGATAGTAGAGCCCAAGAATGATTATCAAAGCTAAAAACTGTAGCCAATTGTTTCGGGTAAATTTACTTGTGATGAAATCATATATAAGAAGAAAATAGGAAACAATAGCTATGACAATAGCTTCTTGCGCTTTCATCCCTGAATGCAAACTAATATCCCCAGCAGAAATGAAACTATAAAACAGTTCATCAGAGAATATTACGAAGAGCGCAAAAAGTGAGAACAGTATGTATCCGGACGATTTCATTAGACGATCAATTGTTATTCTGATAATTCTTCATAACTGTATCAATAAAAAACCCCCATTTCCTTTTCCATTGTTCTATCGAAAAGGCTACAGTTACACTATGATAGGCATTTACAATAATACTCTTGTATTTATCCTCGTCCATGTTAATAGCCTCCTTAATTGCATCATATACGCTTTTTTCATCAGGGAAACACAATAGACCATTATAATGATCAAGGATTATATTTGTCATTCCCCCGACATGAGTCGCTATAGGGAAACACCCTGCAGACATAGCTTCTAGCAATGATAGAGATGTCCCTTCAGAATAAACAGTAGGCACAACAGCAATATCAAATTGCTGATGGAATAAGATACTATCCGGAGCAGAAAAACTTGTAATATGAACTCGTGGATTGCCCAAATAACGATGTTCAATTTCATCTTTGAACTCTCCATCGCCCGCGAAAGTGAAATCTAAATTTGAACACTCACTCAGAAGGCGATCAACACAATTAGCGAATAGATGAACCCCTCGATAATCTGTAAATCGACGTGCAAAAACGACTCGAATTGGGTTCCTGTTTCTACTAATTTTAATCGCCAACTCTTTTTCGCTTATTTGACTACTGGAGTAATTGGGAATCACCATGAATTGTTTACCAGGAGGAATTATTCCAAGAGTCCGAAACCAATTGAAATAGTTATAGTCAACTCCAACGGTATTACGGCTCCAATAAAAACGTCTGACATTATTGAAACAACGCAGGGCTTTATTGATATGTTGTAAAAAGATAGACTTACTCCAGAAACCAGGGACTTTAGTAATATCAAATGCAACTCCATGCTGAATAACAATAACATTAGATGCCTTGGTCTTTATATTCATTTGATCGGTTGCAATGACAAAGATACTATCAGCAGAATTGAACTCTTTATAGATACGATCGAAACAATTTTGATTACTCTGTCCTTTTTTTCGGACAACATGAAATTCAATGCCATCAAACTCGGTTTGGGAATCCTCCTGGTCCTCATCCAACTGAAACATGACGGCATTAAACCCTTTTTCAATCGCGAGAAGGCATAAATCCCTGGTATAAGTCTGAACACCACCGACTATTAAGCGCCGCGTTTCCAAATCGTAAGTATTAGCAGAGGTTATTAAAACAAAAACCATTATTTAATCAATTTTACGCTATTAATACAATACCCTTGAGAAGAATCCCTACGGAATTGAAGAACCATAATTAGTGATTAATAATTCCCGTAACAGCAAATTATATAACGCAGAAATTCAATTGTGTTTCGCTAATATAAAACCATGGTCTTTTGCCATTTGAAGGATATACATCATGCTTTCTTCTTTTAATATAAAACACAAACCTGCATAGCATATTACACCAAAGAAAATTTGAAGCAATAAAACAATTATTGAAGGAAGGGGGAAATACTGTATCCAATAAATAACTACCCCCATAAAAAGAGCAATTAACAATGTCGGTAGAGCATCTTTAACTTGTTCCTTAACTCCATAATTCAAGAGTCTCTTGTTCGGGACCAAATTAATGAACACACAAATAAAATTAAAAAGGACACACCCCCAGGCGATTGCACTAACGCCAATGAAAGCACTTATAGCAAGAATGATTATATCAATTGTTTTTTTTAAAAATTCCAGTTTAAGAGTAATTCCACTATAACCCAAAGCCTTGATTGCTTCCCAATTGGAAATAGTAATAGGACGAAAGAAATTAGCAATACAAAGAATTTGGATAAATGGGACAGCATCTATCCACTTTTCAGTAAAGAGAAAGACTATCAATGGTTTTGCAGCCACAATCATACCAACCATAAGCGGATATATGAAGAAGCAACTTAGCTTCATACTGCGTCGCATCATTGATTTAACGTGTGGACGATTATCTTGAGACTCAGAAAAGGTAGGAAGCAAGACTGTTTGTACAGATGAGAAAATATTGTTCATCACCAGCGCTGGTAATTGCTCGCCTTTTTCGTAATAAGCCAAAGATGCAGGAGCGAAGTATTTTCCAATAACTAGTTTGCGTATGTTTAAGAACAATGATGTAATAAAGTTCGCTCCAAGAATCTTCCACCCATAATTAAACAAACTCTTAAAACGGTCTAAAGAAAACTGCCTTACTGGCCTCCAACGGACTGTAAACCACATAATTAGCGTAGTAAAGAGCTGATTACTAACATTTTGTGCAACCAGGGACCATACTCCATACTCGTGGTATGCCATAAAGACACCAATGGCACCAGAAAGGACAACTGCACCAAGGCTGCTATAAAATAAACGTTGGAATAGCATATTCTTCGAGACATACGCACGTTGAATGGAATTGATGGCATTAAATGGCAGTGATATGCTAAGTATCCGTATAATTGGGACAAGATCAGGTTGTTTATAGAGAAGAGCAATTAACGGAGAGCATAAATACATCAGTCCATATAGCAAAATGGATATGCCGAGGCTGAAGAAGAAAATGGTCGAGAAATCGATATTATCAGCATTCTTCTTTTGAATCAACGCCGTGTTAAATCCACCATCTATGATTACATCACATAATGTGATGAAGACAGCAATAAGCGCAACGGTTCCGTACTCTGAAGGCATTAGCAACCTCGCTAACACAACCGTTATAACGAATTGTATTAGCTGCACACTCAGCCTCTCAAAGAGCTTCCAGATGAATGATTTAACAATTATCCCGCGAGAAAATGCCATATAACCTTAATCTTTCCAATTTGCAGTAAAACCATGATGAGCAACTCGATTCTCTTCCGGGGGGAGTTTCATATAATCGCCATATGCGCATGTTAAAAAATCAGCAAAACCAGCGATAGAATAAAAGGACTTATCCTCAAATGGAACTTCAATGTAACTATCGAAATCAATGGCTCCGAATGCACGGCTTCCACCATTGAAGAAAGCAAGCATGTCCAAGTATTGGCTTTCACTGTTTATATAGCTTTTTGCATTATGAATAATGAGTTTCTGAATATTATTGTACCCAATTATATCTGCAACAATATTTAGGCAGATGGTCATAATACTAAAACGGTGCTTGCAAGTATTGTCTTTTCTATATCGATGAGAAAACCATAATTTGTAAAGAACTCGGCAATACAAATTAAACAATCGACTCGATGACGTCTTGTCAATTGGGAAAACATCTATTTTTATACCGATAATTCTTCCCCTATGATCTGCATTATTTGCCCCCTCCTAGAGAATCCTCCACACTTAATTGACCCCCAGAACAATTGTAACAGCGAATTGAATTAACTGAACACTTATTCTCTCACACAACTTCCAGAGGAAAGAACTAATAACACGTCTTCTTGATAACGCCATAAATCTCAATTCTATTTAAAACATGACCAATGGCTTTAAGAATAGTTCCCGGTATTGTATTTACAGGGAGTTATTATACCACAAAGATCTTATTAGTCTAAATAAGAGGAGTCATCCTTCCAATACGCAATAAAATTATGATGATTAACACGTTTCTCAATAGGAGGCAGTTCCATATAATTCCCATACAGCTTGGTCAAATACTCGTCGAAACCTTTAATAATAGATACTTTAATATTCTCAAAGTCTATAGTTGTATATTCTTTAAAAGCCTCTTGAGAACATCTTACATCATGCGGCCAAGGCATTACGAAGTCTTCTACATACTCGGATTGATTGAAAAGGTAAGATGTTGCTAACGCATGAATCCTTTTTTGGACATTACTATACTTAATAGGGCTAGATAAAAACTTTAATATGGCTTTGCTTACAAAAGCCCTTTTATTATGAGGCCATAGTGTCTTTATCTGGTATCTTTTAATATACAAGAGATACCATAAAAGTTTCAATTGTACCTTATTTTTGTGATAGAGTTTTATGTCAGAAGCTACCCCGTCAATTGGAAAAACATCTATCTTCACACCTATGTCCATTCCATGATGACCATTAGCACCTTCATTTAGAATAGTTCTTTTATCATAAACATTACCATACGGAGCATAATAGTTCCAGTTAAGTTCCGGCGCCAATACTTCTAAATCAGGATAGTGGCCATTAAACAAATGAATAAAACGGTCATAGTTAGGACGCGTCATAGCAATATCTATATCATCGTCCCAAGGAATATACCCTTTGTGTCGAACTGCTCCTATACAAGTTCCTCCATCAACAGTATACGAAATAGAATGCTCTCTACAGAAAGCATCAACCTTAGCAAGTATTTCAACTTGAAGCTTTAGAACTTCATCAGATGTCATTAATCTCATCGTCAACTCAAATTATAAGCCCACTTCAATCCGTGGCTAAATGCTAAACTAAAAGAGCCATAACAATTCGTTTGCATGCCTCACCGTCACCATAAGGATTCCAGGCTTTACTCATACACTCGTAAGCCTTCTTATCATCCAACAACGTGGAGACTTCATCCACGATAAGATCGTGATTAGTACCCACAAGATGGACCGTGCCGCTCTTAAGAGCTTCGGGACGTTCGGTGGTATCGCGCATCACGAGGACTGGCTTACCAAGGCCCGGAGCTTCTTCCTGAATGCCGCCACTGTCGGTGAGAACAACCGTACTCTTCTCCATCAGATAGACGAACTCCAAATACTGGAGCGGCTCAATAAAGAAGAAGTTGGGACGAGTGAGGTCTTCGCCGAACACCTCATGGATGGGCTTGCGCACGTTGGGATTGAGGTGCATCGGATAGACGAAATCCACATCCGGATACTTCTCGCTAAGATCCTTCATGGCAGTCACCATGCTGATGAATCCTTCGCCGAAGTTCTCACGACGATGGCCGGTGATGAGGACGAGTTTCTTGCCGTTGTCAAGGCGGGTGACGTCGTAACCAGCGGTCTTGAGCACATTGATCTGTTCATCGGCAAGAGCCTTGTCGCTCTTGAGTTTATCAACCACCATATGCAGCGCGTCGATGACCGTGTTGCCCGTGACGAAGATCCGGCCATGGGCCTTTTCCTCCTGGAGGTTCTTCTCACTGAGAGGCGTAGGGGCGAAGTTGTATGTGGCGATTCGCCCGGTGATCTGTCGGTTCATTTCCTCCGGCCAAGGGCTGTAGATGTTATGCGTTCGAAGACCGGCTTCGACATGGCCCACTGGAATCTGCTGGTAGAAAGCGGCAAGGGCGGCGGCGGTGCTTGTAGTCGTGTCGCCATGGACAAGGACCACATCGGGCTTACACTCTTTGAACACGTCACGCATGCCGGTAAGCACGCGGGCAGTCACGTCGTACAGGTCCTGCCCCTGCTTCATGATATTCAGGTCATAATCCGGCTTTACCTCGAAGAGGCGCAGCACCTGATCCAGCATCTCCCGATGCTGCCCTGTCACGCACACGATCGTCTCAAACTCCTCCGGATACTTCTGGAACTCCTTCACCAACGGGCACATTTTGATGGCTTCCGGGCGGGTTCCGAAAACGAGCATTATTCTCATCATTATTCTCTAAGAAACTAGTATCTATGTTAATTGAATTCAATTACTCCCTAACCGCCAACAAAACTTCCAAAATCGTTTTGCGGATTCCTTGCGAAATAGAGGTTTGTGGAATCCACCCGAGTTCTTTGATGCGATCAATCGAGAAAATCGATTGACGGACCAAATTATACCCTTTGGATTCACTAGGTTCAGCAGCGATACAGATTACTTCCTTTCCAGCGGCTGAGGCCACCAGACTTGCCAGTTCTTTGATAGAAATATTTGATTGAGGATCGGCAATATTATAGATTCCGCAATTGTCACCTTTTAACAGGCAAGTAAGTATTCCCGAAACGCAATCAACCACATAGCACCAGGACCTAAATTGACTCCCACTACTCTTCATAATGATATCTTCTCCATTTAAAACATTCCTGATAAACTGTGCGTAAACGCGGTTATCTGCTTCAGTGAAATTTGGGCCATATATATGACAAGGTCTTACTATTACGACATTGGCCCCATATTCCTCTGCATAAGAAATGCAAAGTGTCTCTGCTGCGCGTTTAGATGATGGATAACAAGAACGCGAAGTCGCGCAATTCACATAGCCGCTATACTCTTCAGTAAAAGGCTGGCCATCTCCTTCGCCATAAATCTCCCCTGATGAAACATATAGGAAGCGTTTCATTCCATGGCTTATTCCATACTCCATGAGATGGATCACTCCCAGAATATTTGATTTTATAATTTCGACCGGCTTGAGCGCAAAGAAATTTGGGCTTGCATTACTGGCGGCATGAATGATGTAATCAAAACTAATATTACTATCCAAAGGATCAGAGACGTCATACTTTATAAACTTTAGTCCGCTTTCATAAGTGAAAGCGGAGAATCGCTCATTAAAACGTTCCTCATTCCTACCAGATGCGTACACCGTATATTCCCTCTGCGGATTACGCATAAGTACCTCGACTAAACAACCACCGATCAAGCCGGTTGCTCCCGTAACAAGAATAGAACTCCCCTTCAACTTGTCCCATGGTAAGTCAAGATTAAAGACAGCCTGTATGTCTTCTCGATAGGTCATAGCATTTTACTTCAGCCAATCTTCTTTTACAGTATGCAATAGAGCCTTATAAATCTCCAAATCTTCCACTGTAGTAATCTTAATATTCTTTTCTGACCCAGGCACGATATGCATCTCCCTATCTCCCAACTCTGCACATAAAGTACAAGAAGCGACAGAATCGGTTATTCCTCTTTCCTTCGCTTCTTCATGAGCGCGTATGATGTTCTTCAAACGAAACGTTTGAGGTGTCTGAGTCCGAATAAGAGTATCACGGGGAATGCTCGTCGTGGATGAAAAGCCATCTTCACTTTTCAAAATTGCCTCCCGGCATTGAATACCTGTGACCGCATATCCGTAAGCTTTGCAAATAGCGATGTTCGAACTAATAATCTCTTGTGAAAGAAGCGGGCGCACAGCATCGTGGATAAGAACCAAATCTTCATCTTTACAACCATTCTCTCGTAATCCGTAAATCCCATTATGAATTGACTCCATTCCACTTTTTCCTCCTGGAAAAATCCATCTCAGTTTCGTGATACTAAACTGATTGGCATAACTCTGCAACACCGTTTCCCAACCGTGAAGACAGACTACGGCTATCGAATCTATATCCGGATGCTGCTGAAAGCAACACATCGTGTGAATAATGATGGGTGCTCCATCGACATGCATGAACTGCTTTGGGATGTCTTGCCCCATTCGATTTCCTGAGCCACCAGCAATGATAAGTGCAATATTCATATTGAAACAAACTATTAATAATGAACAAATAGTTAAGTGAGCGTTGTGATAAGCCAATAAAGATCCGTTGTAAAAGATATTCTCAAATGAACCTCGCCCCATCATCACTCTTACAGAAATACACCTTGAACGACTCCCGATACTGCGGGAACTGCGCAAGGTACTTTTCCGTAATCGCTTGCTCGATGCTTTCCTTCTTGGCCGGATCGACCAGGGCGATGCAGGCGCCTTTGAAGCCGGCGCCGGAGAAGCGGCCGCCGTAGATGCCGTCGGTGGTGAGCATGGCCTGGTAGATGGCCTGGAGCTCGGGGCTGCCGCATTCGTAGTTGTGGATGCTGGAGTCGCAACTGGCCTTGCTCAGGGAGCCGAACCATTCCAGGTTGCCGGTCTCCCAGGCGGTAATGCCTTCGCGGACGCGCTTGTGTTCGCCGTAGAAGTGCTCGGCCCGCCGAGCAAAGCGAGGCGGCATTTCGTCGCGATGACGCTTGTACATGCTCTCAGGGACATCGCGCAGGAAGGTCTTGTCGTGGGTCTTCAGGGGCACGTTCTCATAGGCCTGGACAATCCAGGCGGCGGTCTTGCATTCCGTGACGCGGAGGTTGTAGTCGCTGGACACCAGACTCCGGGTCAGGCCGCTGAAGAAGATCCCCAACTCGAAGTCCGGCATATTGGCCGCCTTCGGGATGAGCCGGTACTCATTGGACTCGCAGTCGAGCATGAGCAGATGGTCCTTCTTCCCCAGGGCGATGCAAGCCTGATCCAGCAGACCATTGTTCAGGCCGATGTACTCCCGCTCCGCCTCCGACGCAATTTTCGCCACCTCGAAGGGCTCCAGGCTGAAGCTATTGGCCTTGGCAAACGCCATCACATAGGCAATGAGTACGGCCGCGCTGCTGCTGAGCCCGCCCACCGGCAAGGAGCCCTTGATGACACCGGTGATCCCCCGAGACAGCTTGAACCGCTTCTGCAGCGCGAATTTCGCACCGCGAGCATAATCTCCCCAATTCCCTTGTTTGACTAGCGTGGGCGTCGCAATATCGAACTCAATGTGGCCTGTGAAGGTCTCACTGTCCAGAATGACCTTGCTGTCCTCCCTCACATCGAACCACAGGTCCACGCCCTTATCAATGGCGAATCCCGTCACCAACCCGTGCTGGTGGTCAACGTGGGCACCTAAAGGGCAAACGCGGTAGGGGCTGAAAATGTGATACTGCATTACTGATAGTATTCTTTGTACCACTCCGCAAACTTCCTTAGCCCTTCCCGCAGCGTGATCTTCGGTGTGAAGCCGAAATCGCGCTCGAGGGCGGAGGCATCGGCATAGGTGGTGGGGACGTCGCCGGGCTGCATCGGCACGAGCTCCTTGTGGGCCTCGAAGTCGTAGTCGGCGGGGAGGACGCCGGCGCGGACGAGTTCCTCCTGGAGGATGTTGACGAAGTCCAGCAGGTTCTCGGGCTGGCCACCGCCGATGTTGTAGACGGCATACGGGGGGATGGGCAGGCCGTCCTCGCCGGTCCTCTTTTCCGGAGCCTTGCGCATCACCCGGACGATGCCTTCCACGATGTCATCGACATAGGTGAAATCGCGGCGGCAGTTGCCGTAGTTGTAGATCTGGATGGTCTGGCCCTTGAGCAGCTTGTTCGTGAAGCCGAAATAGGCCATGTCCGGGCGGCCAGCAGGACCGTAGACGGTGAAGAAGCGGAGGCCCGTGGACGGGATATTGTAAAGCTTGGAATAGCAGTGGGCGAAGAGTTCGTTGCTCTTCTTGGTAGCCGCGTACAGGCTCACCGGATTATCCACCCGGTCGTCCGTGCTGAAGGGCACCTTCTTGTTGCCGCCGTACACGCTGCTGGAGCTGGCATAGACCAGGTGCTGGACCCCGCGGTACCCGGGAGTCTCGGTCGATCCGGGGATGCCGTCATACGAGTGCCGGCACGCCTCCAGGATGTTGTAGAACCCGATCATATTGCTCTGGATGTACGCATCCGGGTTCTCGATGCTGTACCGGACCCCCGCCTGCGCCGCCAGGTTCACGACGATATCGAACCGGTTCTCCGCAAAGAGTCTGTCGATGAGCGCCTTGTCGGCAAGGTCGCCTTTGATGAAGTGGTAGGTGTGCCTCCGGGCTTTCGCGGCCTTTTTCTGGATTTCGCCCAGGCGGTACTCCTTGAGCGAAGGATCATAGTAGTCGTTCAGGTTGTCGAGCCCGACGATGCTGAGTGGCTCCTCGCTATCCAGGAGCCTCTGCACAAGGTTCGACCCGATGAAGCCGGCGGAGCCGGTGATGAGGAGGGTTTTAATATGATCTGACATAAATCTCTTTGTAAAACAAGTACCGAAGTTACGGCTAATCCTTCTCGATCATCTGCTCTCCCCCGCCCGCATCAGTACGTTGATAGGATTATACTCCATCGGCTTGTCATAGATGAGGAGAAACTGCTTGCTGACTCCCTTGGTAATCGGGTAAAGGCGTGTGCCGGAGCCGCCGGCGAGGACGAGGCCTTTCATGGATATAGACTTTTAATCTATTAATCTTGCCATACTGAATTCAGGATGCATCTCATCCCCATGCTAAAGCATCTTCCCAAACACTTGAACATTGACAATATCCTCTATTCCTCGCCCAATTTTCCATCTGGCAAGGACATTAACCGCCCAACGCGACCCCCTATCCAAGAGGCCCCTACCGGGCAGAAGCGTTACCGCTACGCGGTACTTCCTGAAATGTTTGCAAAGATACGATTTAATTTCGGATTTTGCCCTCTTTCCGCTTTCGGATTGACACTAAAAAATCCGCTTATTCAGCGGATTTCAAAGGTTGTTTGCGATTGAAAATGGCCGGTCAGGCAAATGATCGCCTCTGACTCATCCGAATCCCTCCCAAACGCCTTTGTCGGCGGGCACAGTTTGAGGGCTTGGGAGGGTGCCGAAAACGGGCTTAATTCTATTTGGGATAAGCTTCTATCGACTGTCTCCACTATTCGCATTGGGAATTGGCTATCGGCCTGAACAATCTCCAAACTATCCCCAGAGTTCATCCATCTCGTCCTTCGCGTCGGCATCAGCACGCCGATGGGGGCATGCGCCTTCGGGCATTAGCCTTAAGGAGATCATCTGCTCTCCCCCGCCCTCATCAGCCCAATGCTTGGCTCATACCCCATCGGCCTGTCATAGATGGGCAGAAGCTGCTTGCTGACTCCCTGGGTAATGGGGTATAATCTTGTGCCGGAGCCGCCGGCGTGGACGATGCCTTTCATGGGTAAAAAGATAGCGTTATGTTGCTAACGTAAATGAAACGAACATGTTATAGTTTGGATGCAAGTCAATGATCCTTCGATTCACCGTACTACCGATCTTAAGCGAATACAGTGTATGGCCTCCAATTTGACTGTATACCCTTGTATCACCAGCAGATGCGTTAATCATGTTGGAGAGGGGTAATGTGGGTAAGTAAGTTAAAGATGATAATTATTCTGTTTATATGACATTATTGATTATTATAATACAAGTAGTCCATTATTATAACAACTATCCTCGATAGGACTTCCCATTTACGCCAAAAGCATCGTTAAGCTTCGTGATTGTAGTGTAACGGGCTCCTGTTCCTTTATACAAGTGTTCGAAATCTTTCCAATGTTCGCAAATCAACGTTTTCAAACTTTCCGAATCATCTTGGGAGTCAGTAAGTAAAGCCACTACACAGTCGGAGAGAACTACTCGCTTCCCATCCTCAAGTAACACCAGCTTTTCTGGCCTTGGATTGCCGACTCTTGGGATTAAAAGCGCAGGGCCTTCAACAATCTTTCCAGCACCGATAGAGTTAAGCCCAACGAGTCTTCCACCTAACATATTCGTAGTATGTACTAATGGTATTGCATTCTTTGAATTATTTAATAAAAGGCCTTGCATGCTAACGGAACCTCTGACAATTCTTCTTATTCCAGAATAATGAAATGGACTTGAGGAAATGAAAGTTGGGGTGGTCACTTTGTATTTGCCGACAAAGACCATAACTATATTTGGTGAACAGTTCTTTGAGAAATTGAATCGTCCCAACTCCTCCAATATACACGCATTATAATTCTCTTTCAAATACGACCACGCGTGGTGGTCTTTCTGAGAATGAATGCAACTACTCGGTAAAATTGCATAGAGTCCGCCTTCTGTTGACATATACTCTAACGCTTTCAACAAAAACTGCATAGCCATGCTAACTCTCATACGTACACCCTCGACCTCTATCTCAAAAGAAGTACTACCTCTGCATGTAAATGGTGGATTCATGACAATTAAATCGAATCTCTTTTCTCGCAAAAAGCCTACTGAATCCTTCGATGAGTCATCTAGAAAATCGCACACGGCAAGATTCCAGTGATTATGGTTCTCAGCAAGATCAGTAATCACTGCCTCCGAAATGTCAACTCCATATACTGTAGCTTCCGGGAAACGTGGAAGTAATGCTTTTATCAACTCACCACTACCAATACAAAAATCGGCAATACTGTGGACGTGAGAAGCGACCACAGAACTTGCTAATCTGTATGCGAGTGCCGGTGGTGTGTAGAAAGAGTCCATCATATTAATAATCTGCGATTAGTCTTGACACATTACATGAAAGGACCATTCCAACACCATCAGTGCGATGCACGTTGCGGCGTGGGTTATCGTATAGTAACTCGACCTTATCACTGTATTTGATGGCAAATAGTATCGCTCCTATGGCATGAGGTTTAGTGCCAACCGGCGCCACAATCATCTCCAAATCATCCCTCTTGTTGTCTTCTAACAACTTGACAAGAGTGATGTAAGCATCAACAATAGAGTTGGCCTCAGAATACTCAGCATACTGCCAACAACGGGTATCATGCAGAGATTTTCGGTTTCCTAAATACGACACAAAAGGATAATTCAGTCTATACCCCGGAACTCCGAATATCGGTCTGATTTTATCAAATGAAGGAGTTTGATCAGATAGCAAATAAGCAAATCTTCCTCCCTCAAAACCCAACAATGCCACAAAAAGTGGTTCGGATCTATGAGGGATCACTTTACCTAATCCTGGAAGAGGGTTAACACCTTCCACGGCCTCTGATAAATCCTTATTAATCCCCACTTTCCTAAACTCGGAAATTTTATATGATGATGGCTCTGTATAAACCACAAACATATTCAGCCCCATCTCAATCCCAACCAATAAAAATGGCGCAACAATCCTACAACTCATGCCAGTCACATCCAAATAGACATTTACTATCTTAAGCGAGCGCAAAAACTCTCTGACAGAATCCATACTATTTAGAGACACCCATCCCCCTTTTCCCACAATTTCTAACATATCCTCATCATGCAAACAAACCTGAACGAAACGGGTCTTCTTGTTATTTGTTTGTAATAAGGGCGCACAATAATTACTGCGGCTCTCTTTATCTGTTGCATACAAGTACAGAGAGTCCAACAATAACGTCACTTTGCTAACGTTATCCCATTGATCAGTATATAAATAATCCTGATTAATCATGATTCTTCAATGAAATCAAAGAGATCCAGTTGTTGAAGAGTAGACAATTCTTGCTCTTCAACAATATTCTTTCTCCCTAAAACTGCAGCCACACCTTCTTTTTGATTATCAATACATTGTAAAAACTCGGCATCTGTAACAGGAAGCTTCCTTTTCTTTCGGAAACTGTAATTGAAATAGGGTGCAAAAATCGGATGCAACATGTACATAAACTCTCGAACATCTGACTTGCTTGATAGTTTGTTCGCCGGCATTCGAACCAACGCCAAATACATCACACCTGACGATAACAATTTCCGTGTTCTGTCAGACATAGGCCCCTGTACCTCAAACTCAACTATTTCGGGAGCAAGGCGATCACCATCTTTCGCCAAACGGCCAAAAATGGAGCCAAATGATTGAACCATTCTGGTCAACTGAGCACCACCTTCCATTTGGCTCTCAAGTTCAGTTAAATTCTTCCAACCAACCATCTTGGCCGCTTTAGTCTGACAAATCAGTGGTATAGGTTGTGAAAGATCGCCATTGTTTTGCAAATATGAGTAGAAGGACTTATACACCAACTCCATCAGATACCGAATATTCCCGTTTGCTAATTTCACAAAAGTATTCCACCCACCATAAAGCTTTGTGACTCCGCCACTTCCCCGCCCTTTCTTAATCTTAAACAACAAACTGTACTTGTAGTTATCGTAACGTATGTCCCATTTCCTTTTATCGTTCAAGTAATCTTCAATAATCAACTCAAGTGGATAACTATGGCTTTCAGCCCAATAACCGAAGAAGAACTTATATAAAGGATTGATAGATAATTCTATTGCTGTCTTCTCCTCAATAGCCTTTACATTACAAACATACTCATGTTTCTCTACACCCCAATACAAAGCTTCATCTTCAATACTCATAGAGGCCAAGACTTCCTCCATCGGTGGAATAACTCCATCATCGAATAACCTTGACAACCTAAGTCGGCATACATCTTGAGCAAAATCCTCAAAAAGTTTTGCCGATTCGTTAGCGATTGCAAATGTGTCAACGATATCAAAAAGAACATAATCTGCTGGATCGTTTAAAACCTCCTCTTTATTCAAGGTTGTCTTCACCTTCCACCCCATCTCTCGAACCCCAATCTTAAAGGTATAAGAATCAGTAGTATGTTTCAATAGCGTATTCATCACAAGTTGCTGTCCATCAAGCAGGTTTTCATATTCATCTACCAATAGAAAGAATAATTTCCCTCGAAACTGACGAAGACTCAATACCTGCTTAGTTATAATGTCAATAGGGACGCCTGCCAGGGATAACTTGGGAATACTGTCTGCCGAAATATTGTTCAAGTTGCTTTGGAATGAAATCAAAGCCATATCCAGGGCCATACAAAGCGAAGTGCTATCCTTGATTTCCTCCTCAACATGGAGTGATGTTGCAATCATCCTGCATGTATGTTCCGATAATTCCTCATCATTGAACGAATACTCCTTATGCCATTTCAAGAAATGAAGAATCTCTGTCGCGACGATAAGGTTGTAGTAATGAGCAAAAATATCTCTCCACCTCTCTTCGGGAATACCTTTGCCTTGGAAAACTCTTACGTGATTCGAATTAGCTTTATAATAAACTCCGATATACGGGACACGATCAAAAGCTTCAACGTTGTTACCATTAAGCGCAAATTGGCCAAGGTACGATAGGCCACGAAGAACAGTTGTCTTCCCTGAACCGCGCCCCCCCTGGATGATGCATGGTCGAGCATTCTTAAGATCGTTAAAATAGCTTGGCGCCGCAAAAAACTCAAATATCTTTTGATGCAGCCACTCTGCCTTGTAGATCCCAAACAATTCGTCAAGAAGTTCGAGTTTATCGTTTGCTACCATGTAAATAGTGTTTTTTGATTAACGGTTTCCAAGTATCGCTACTCCAGTAAAAAAAAGCTGGACAAGCATCGGGAATTCCATGATTAAACGCTATTGCAAGTCCCTGTTCCCCAAAGCCTTTACAGTCATTTACGCTTTGACCACCTGTAAGTGGGAACCTTTCCTGTTTACAAATCTTATTGAATAATGAAATCCATCGACTAAACAGTGCACGATCACCATTCCAACACAATCCTTTTTCATTGAATAGATTATATTCCTCTTTCAAGAGATGAATGAATACCAATTCAAGTCCCTGGCAGGCCCCCTCAATCCTTTTTCGCCCCATTTCGTTGACAATCAACGGAGCATATACAACATTCAGGTTATTTTGCCGAGTCAGATTGGCTAAAGTAATGCCTGTTTTCCCTAACGAATGGTCATTCCATGCCACATCACATTGTGCACCAGAACCGACAAAATCATCCACAAGGATTACATTTTGAATAGGAATACCTTGAATGATGTTATACATCAACTGATCAAACCCTAATATACGTTTTTCGGGAATGCCAATCTTGTCTCTCAATTTTCTTGTGAAAATAAAACCACTGTCCGTATAGCTGGGCGTCTCGCCTGGGATAAAACTATACCAGCAGTCTTTTGTAAAACTATCATTATTCCAACCTTTGACCCTTTCCTTAAAAAAATAGCCACATTTTCCTATAACCGTCTGGAGCATTTGATCAACAAGGATGTCGGGGATATAGACAAAGAAGTCCAGAATACGCTGAGCTATGTCTTGGTCCTCCCCTTCTTCGAAATTCTTTAACCACTGCTCATAATTCAATTCCCTGGCTAATGGCCATAATTGAACCTCTCGATAAAAGTGATATGTGCTCAAATCAAGCATTATCTTCGGGACTTACATTATTCGTTGTATTCTTTGCTTCTTCGTGTATTGCCATTAGGCCAAGCACCCCCAACGAGAATTTATCTATATGTCCACAATGGTTACAGACAAGTACTACAGAAGGGAGCATCCTGCCGCCTAATGTCATGCTTCTATAATTATCTTGAACAGCATCCACAAAATAACCATCAAGAAATGTGTATTCTGAGCGATGACAAATAGGACACTCCAACTTGATAATTCTTTGATTGATGGCTGCAATAATCTCTTTTTTATTCTCTTCGTTCATCATCGTGTATAGCTTCCAGGGTTTTTGTTAACTTTATCTTAAGTTCATTGGGATTATTATAGGTTATTAACCTGTTTGAGAGTAAGTCGACCTCGCGCCATTTGTTTTCCTCACGACTTAGATTTGCCACCAAAAGCACAAGTTTCCCCATACTATGAGCGACCCCAATCTCATAAAACACGTTGGGATTCCGTCCATCAAGCACAGCGATAATCACCCTGGCCTCCAGAATCATGCTTATGATACTCTTGCGCAAGTCTGTGTTGTTCTCTATCAATTCGTCATCACTTCTACAGAATCGATAACCCAAAGATTCACAGACATCTGAAATAATGAATTTTGTCTTGTCAAACTTATGATTGAACGGCATAAGACACATCACCATATTATCGTCGACATGAACCTTCCTGAGATCTATTCCCATATTCTCAAAGAAAGAGAAGTCTGGTAAGGTCTTGTGAAAAGTCATCTCATTATTTGCCGAAGAGTCTATGAGTATATGGTTAGTGTCAGTCAGATATCCTAAATCCTGAGTAAGAATCATAGAATTGTCATATACCATATTCTCAACTTGCTCACGCTGAGGTGAGATTGTATTTCCCGCCGAACGAATAAAGTTATCGTTTCGTTTTTTGGTCCTTATCAAAACCAAGGCTGATAGGGCTACAGCAATGGCGGAAAAAAGAGAAACCGCCATAATAAAAGCATATTCGAAACTCATAATAAAAGGACTTATACGTTTAAGACCACAATGAAACAAAGAACATCAAATAGAAACTCCAAAAATAGCATAGAACCAGCTCCGAAATAACTCGGTTTCGACTTCTTAAGAAAATAGTGAGCAGCCTGGCGAAACAATGAAACGATAATAATCGCTAATGCTAATATTCCCACCTTTTCTGAACTAGACATAAGAACTGCCTGGCTTGAAGTTATCAAGAAATAGCGTCCTATAACAAAAGTACCGAAAATAGTTAGTAGGTCAATTGCCATTTCTGCAAAAAAATCAAACCATTTTATGTCTTTTAAACCGACAGCAACAACGTTTTTCACTAAGGAACAAAACAGAAGTATAATGAATGGCATTACGATAGCTCCCAATAATTCGGCATTCATTTCCGAAGAACCAATGAATGCAGACAAATCGACCCCAAATAAAGAAAGACCATCTGTAACACTAGCTCGTGATACTGAAAGGCTATCTGTAACACTAGTTTGTAATATTGTCATTTTGTATTTGTATTAAAAGGTAATACTCTCCCATCAAAGGTGTATTCTCGCTCTACAACTATAGCAAACGAGATTGACTCTGTTCATTAGCTAACGTCCCCAGTCCTTTTCTTTATTTTTAGCATGATACTCTCCATATCCGCGTCAGTATAGGTCTGCTTTGGACTCTCTCCAATCTCTTTCAGAATGGATTCAAGGAGAGTATTTGGAGAGTTCAACCGATGGCTCCCCTCAATTAGTATCTCGATTTCATCCTTATACGGCATGAAGGGCTGATATAATCGAAAATAAGTCGGGCCAATTGCACCTTCAAATACTTTCAAATCGGGTTGCTTGAAACCGGCCGCGATGATATGCTGACGAGCAATCCCGGGATACGGATCAACATATACTATTTGGCGGACACCAATTTGATAGAGTTTTTTCGAACATAACTCACATGGACTGGCAGTAACATAGATAATACCATCTTTCAGTGCTTCTCCTCCATATTTCGACATTTGGATTATGGCATTCTCCTCAGCATGTAGGGATCGAGTAAAGACTTGATTCTTTTCGCCCTCAAATCGATTATGTAGCGCCCGGAAACAGTATGAAAAAGGTAAGCCATGAAGTCTAGCTTTGACAGGAGATAAATCTGCCCCATAATCATCTTTAATTTTATCAATAAAGGACTTGTTATCTTTATACCTCACTGTCCCCATCATTTCAAATTCGCTATAGGAACAGGTCTCACACGCTTCTTCAGACTCAACTCCATCTATGGTCCTTAACGAACATGACACTTGACCATGCGGAACTTCGTTCCAACCTATTGAACGTACAGAGCCGTCTTTATTCGTGATAGCTGCTCCAACTTGCCTAGAAAGACACCCCGAATTCAATTTCGCCGTATAAGCAACCGCCATACATCTTTCCGCTGCAGTAGGTGTGACTAACCCAGGATGAAGAATCAGAGCAGCATAATGAATCCACTTCTCGGCCATATACTGCATTGATTCCTCATGACTAGCATCAGGATCGCCCCAAATGTTCCGAATATGAATCTCAGAACACTCTATCACACGATTTGTATCAGGAGAGGAGAAAACTCCCCTTTCAAAATCATCCTGCTCTGACTCACTGCGATTCAATCTCAGAATACTCTTGAAAAAAAGATCAACAACTTGGTCCTCATATTTAAGATGCGCATACAATGAATTAACCTTGTTTTTCAAATGGTCGATACAATTTTCATCATGAATAGCAATCAAATAAAAACCCGAATAGCGTTCACGAAGATATAATGCCTCGGCAGAATTACGTATAGAATCAATCACGACTCTGTTGTGATAATTCAACTCTCGTCTACCACTTAGAATCAGAACAATAATGCTGACAATTGTATACAAATAATCACAGCCCTTATCATCAGTATCAAACCAACTATCATAAGGTTTGAAAGGATCTCCCGAGGCTCTTATTTGAGTCGCGAGACGATGATAGAAAAAACAACTGGAGTAATAATCTGTATCTGCAATTGTCTTTGTAAAATAACGGACAAAGAGGAGAAACGAGGGATTTTCAAGAAAGAATTCTGCAAGTTTTTTCTTTTCCTCTCGTGATTCTGAAGGAGCAAATCTTTTCCCTACCCAATCAGTATTGAGACTTTGTAAACCAACCGATAATTCTTGCCATTCAGAGAAGCCATTGACTATACCTTGAATCTCTTGAATTCTTTTCTCTTGAGTATAACCCAACTTCGCTTTAAGCTCAGCATCGTGAGTTCTACTTAGTTTGAACTTATCTTTCAGAACAGAAAAAATCCAGGACGACAGTATCTCTTCATTTATTTCTTCGCTCGTATGCTTGATGTACAAGAGTAGATAAAGCCACAAGAGTTTTGTATATTTTATTACATCATAGGCCTCATAGTTCTCCTGCACATAATTATAGCATATCTCGTATTTCTTCTTGTTCACGAAACCGCTTATAGATGAATTGACATCCAAGTCCTTCAGTTTACGTTGCCTTTCAGCATTTCGTTCATCCGGTAAAGAAACCGAAAGACTCTCTGGTCTCCGAACACAACGAAACAATAAATCTTTGTCGCCAAGAAGATTGGCAAAACTGGAGCACCCGCTGCCAGCGACACCGGTTAACCCAATTATCGAGAATTCAGACCGCCCCTTATAGAAAGTATCAACGGGTATAACTTCTTTCATTGTTTGCTCTCTTGAATAATGCCGAATGATGTGTCATTAGACGAATGAGATACATACTCATTGCTGTAGAAATCCACAAAAACTTTTCCGGAAAGAATAAAAGACCACAGGATCTTACTAACTCTGGTGTACTGAGCGGGTTTTAATTGCGGAGACTCATAATACACTCCTTGTTTTGCACCTTGAAGATGACTATCTTGAGATGCCTTATCTATCAAAAATCGACATAACTTTAAATAGGTGAATGAACCTTCATCTTGTTTGGCTTCTATGTATCCCATAATGATATCTCGTAATTCCTCATCAGAGTAAGAGAGCTCAAACTTCACATCGCCGTAAACAGTATATTCAAATGACATAAACCAGATTTTATAATAGATTAAACATTTTCCATAATTGGTTTATATTCTAATCAACAACAATAAATTGTGTTGGTCTCTACAAGGGCTCATCGGCCAAACATACTCAAATTGAAATAGAAGTGTTGGCCTCGACATTTCCCTGGGACTCCGGATTCACCACCCACTTTAGCATACTGCAGGGCTCATACCCCATCGACCCATCATTGATGGGCAGAAGCTGCTTGCTAACTCCCTTGGTAATCGGGTAAAGACGTGTGTTGGGGCAGACGGTGAGGACGAGGCCTTTCATGGGCAAAGGGATGGATTGGATCAAGCGGAAAAGCTGCTCTGTATCAGCCACATCAGTGAGACGCATTCTACCATCGGCAGCCCGCATTTTCAAACCGTGACAATTTGTCACGGTTTCATTTCCTTCAGCCTTGAGACGTTGCTTAAGTTTACGCCAATAAGCCTGAGCGTCCTTGCTCTCAGTAAGGACTCCTGATCGTCCCATACGGTCCGGACCCTTTTCTCTTCAAAAAGCTGATTCTGATGTTTCTGGGTCATTACGCAATTCATTTCCGGCAAAAATAGCACATGGATGCGCCAGACTAATGCACATCATTTATCTCGGCATATCCCCAGACCACCCATGCCCCAAATCCCAATGCTCGTCATACACGAACTCAAAGTACGGCAATGAGAATTCCTTCTCCAGCATTTCCGTAAGCTCCTCTTGGATGGGCTCAGCCCACTTGCCTACGAGGACGATGAACTTGTCGATTGTCCAAGCAACACGTCCACGGGGCACCAGGGTATAGTCGCCTTTAAATTTAGTATCCTCATGCTTGGCTTGGGCCCGGAAATACTCTTTGGCCCACACCTGACGATGCAGATGCGGATAGTTGATGAATGGCACGCCCTTCTCTGCCGCTTCTTCGACCATCTGCGGAGTGATTTCCTTCTTCCGCACGCCGAAGAAGCTGCGATCGGCCGGATCGTACCAGAAGATGCCCACGCAAGGCATCTGTTCGTCAAATGACTTCATGTCAGCTATTTGAGCTTGGTGTTCCTTATCTGTCAGTTGTGTCATACTCACTCTGATTCTTGTAAACTTATCATTGGACAATATCCTCCATTCCTCGCTTTGTTTTCGTTCAAGCAAGGAACAATCCGGCCTCCTGGATCCCTATCCAAGAACCCTTCCGGCGGTCGAATGGTGCACGTGTACTACATACACACTGTAAATATACAAATATAGTGAATTATTCAATACAATGCACTCTTTTACACGAGTCTATCTCACGGATTCCTCTATCACAGGAGGATGACATTCCTTGTTGGACATACAAAGGCGCCTCGTGCCGCAGCGAGCAGCAGGCCACTGGGCTGGTCAAGGCGCTTTAACAATCGCTCGTCAAGCAGCAATTACACTTTCACACGGAATTCCATTACTTGATTACGCGTTACTGTCCGCATGAGATGGTGGTTCTGGAGGGAGAATTCGGTTTTCGCTTTTTCCAATTCCTCGGGAGAAAAGTCAACGATGGGTGCGTCTTGAACCTTAAGTCCATATTTCCTGATGAGCGCGTTGAATTCCTTTTTGGATAATGACGGGAAATACCTTGAATGAGCCAGATCATACGCCTGCCTGGAAAACAGTCCGGTCTCTTCGACAATCCGCTTGGCCTTCTTTTCAATCATTTCCACCGGCTGAATCTTATTCGACTGGTCAAAAAGCCAATACAGGATACGGGAACAGCCCGCATCGAATCGGAACTGAATTCCGGTTGCCATCCGGTTGAAGTTCTGACCAGGTTTCATCCGCAAAACGTACCCCGCTTGAAGGACAGGACGGGAAAAGGGCTGAAGGCCAATCGGATGAAGGATGTCTTTCCCTTTGACATAGGATCTATCCTGATACACATAAAAAACACCGATATCATTTCTCGTGTGCATCACATAGTTATCCCGGTCATCAGATGATGTCCGGTTATAATCGCAACAAGCGAAAAAGGCCGCCACCCACTTGTCGGCAGTGACATCAATATACTCGGTCAAGATTCCGTAATGCTGGGCCAGGGCCTCCTCGTCCACCCGCATAACGTGACTCTCGATGCGGCCATCGTTCAACCGTCCCCATTGGCCGTTCGTGAACAACCTGGCAGAAGGATGCTTATGCAGCAAAATGGAAAACTCGCAAAGCTTGAATCTTTCGATGAAGATATCACGTTCGCTTCTATCTCTCAGCAAGGAGGGACGACAATTTGTGAACCTAATTGTCTGACCACGGTAATAGACATTATTCAGGATGCCCCGAGGGAAAAACACGAAATGGTCTCCATCTACGATTTGATCCAGTGTTCCTTCACGATCATGTATGGAACCGTGAATGACTTTTATCACCCTGTTCGTTTCGCAACGGAGGGCATATTTTTCTTCATCGTAGCAAAGCAGTTCCATCAACTGCAAAATGTTCGGCAAATCCCCCTTTCGAGACCTTCCATATTTCTTAAACAGGAGAGAGTCCTTTTTCACCAAAAAAGAGGGCCAATTGCCAGACATTTTCCGATCCTCGTCTATCGTTTTGAAATGAGGATTAAACTTTTTATAAATATCCTGAAGTTCCTCTTGGCTGCGGCCTGATCTATCCTTGAAAGGAGACTCCGGCCACTCTTGCTTTCTTTTTACGCCACGAGGTGGAATCATTGCTTCAACCCCATTGAGACTGGCGGCATATTCAGAGAATCGTTTCGTCCCCTCAGGGTCATCCGTTTTATAGCATTCGCCAAGGTAGATGCACTGAGTTTGAATCATTCCCAAGGTGAACTCGGCAAGATCCTGGTATCCAAGCTTTCCAAACAAAGATTTGGCCTTCCAGAAAAAGGATAGGGACATGGCCGGGAATGACCACTCTGTCAGCGTAGCCATCAATAAATAATCACAAGCCAACTGAAACGGAGAAGTGAATAAATCGTGTTTGCCTCTAGCCTGCGAGAGCATGTCCAGCCAATAATAGATATCTTCATGCAACCCGCTGAAGTGAAGAGTCTCCATTGTATCAATCATGCTTAAGACAGCTTCCTCAATCCATCCGAGCCGCAACCTCATTATAGCCCGATTGAAGGAATAGCCCATCATAGGGCGAGGCGGGACATCGACAAGAATCCAGACCGCCCGATCATTTGTTCCAACGAGAGCGATGAGTTTTTCATCAATAGCCTGGGCCAAGTCCAAATCATCGGAGATCAGCGCAGCGGCAAATTCTTCGGTTGACCGGAGAAATAATTCGACATCAACGTGTCGCCGTGGAATGAAAGGAACAGGGCAGGTATTAGTCATCATACTATGACATGGTTTCCAGCGCAGAGACTACGGTTCTATTCCCCATAAGAATCAATTCGTCAAACAAATCCATAAGTATTTCGAGCATTTCCCGATCATCGTTATACTTTAGCTTCTTATAGATTGCCAGAAGAACCTTGACCAACTCATCCTCATATCTCCAAGGTTCTTCCTGCCCGATGATCTTATGCTGATGAACAAAGCTATAGCATTCGACCGGATACACCGAGCAACAACGCAAAACATACTCTAATACAGAATACCATTCATTCATCTTTGACGGCTTCCAGTTACTGGATAAACTCATGAATAAAGGGAAGGACGAAACCGGGAGATTATTGCAAAGCAATAAATATGAGCTCCTTACCGATGTCCGGTCATCATTGGCGAACCGCAAGAGTATTTCTTCCGACAGTTTGGAGAACTCCGCATCTTGAATATGATTATACGCAACCTCAACCATTTTGGACACCATCTTTTCATCCCTAATGACTAAGATGTCCTCCAGGCGTGACAAGCAATAATCTCTTACGGAAGAATGACTGAACCCGAAGAAATAAACTTGAGCCAGCATTTCATGCGATAGTCTGTCCATGTGTATTCTTTCAACATAAGACAATATCCGGGATGTATCGAAGTACAGGTACCGTTGAATAAGATCCGGCCTCAACAACAACAGTTCGGTCCCCATTTGGGGGAGATAAGTGTCAAGTAAAGAATTGAATGGCGACTCCTCATAATACTCTCTCGAATAAATCTTATAGAAAACCAACAGCCGCATCTCCGGATTCATCCACTCACAGAGAAATCCAAGTTCCTTGTATACTCGCCCCCTCATTTTCTTGTCAGAGGCCAATTCAATCAAGGCTTCAAGCGCACGACCTGAAGTTTTATTGACAATGCTGTTTAGCATCTCTTCCGGTTTCCTTTCCACAGAATCGCCAGACACTTTCTCCGGGTTATCACATACTCCGGAAATGATTGTCTTACGATAGAAACGGAACAGGTCATCCTCCATTTCACCCACTCGCGCAAACCGGGAAGATAGCTCAAAAAAGTCGAAAGCGTTCTGTGAGACAAACCCTTCATTCATGAAATGACGGAAAAGAGGTTGCAACTCCTCGGGGTCACAACCGCCTTTAAGCAATCCGTCCAACCCGGAAAAGCGATACCTGTCACTTACTCGCTCATTTGAAAACAGCTCTGTGACAAAACCCGAATACGCGGAAGGATTTGCAGACACACAATTGGAAAACTCCTTTGCATGTACCCTGTCGTCAACTGGTATCCATTCATTTGACGGCCCGGGACGATGCTCCTTAATCCCATAGAAGGAGTGAAGCCACGCTTTTTTTGAAAACGTCTTATATACTTCAGAAGATACTATCCCACCGCAAACTCTCGCCATTGTAACGGAAGAAGACCGCTTGGGGTTATCGAAATCTCCACCATATCGCCGACGCAACTCGAGCTTGCACCGGCGCAGTCCTTCACTCATCCCTTCATCTCCAATCGTATATACCAGTTCCCACTTTCTCCGCCATAAACAGTAGTATAAAGGCCTCCCGTATCTCCGTTCCTTATCCACGATGGAATCCGTATATGAGTGAAAGAGAAGGACGCGCTTTTGATACCATTCTTTTTCAGTCAGGCCCAACCCTAAATACCAGATTCTAAGAAGTTCCAAGAAGTGATACCTGAAATCCGAATACTCAAGATAGTTATCCAGTTTTATATCGTCAGATACAATCTCCTTGATCTCAGAAACAAACGCCGATGGTACACAAGCCATCAGTATAAAAGCCAGAGAGATTGCCTTCTCTGATTTGGTTCCAAGCAAACGGGTCACATAAGAAGACGAAAAACCGATCTCCTTCTTGCCCGCCTCTACCAGCCACCCAAACAACTTATCAGGATAGTCCCGAACCCAGTATTTGCCAAATACCGAATCAGATGAATACCAGTCAATGGACCTGGTCGAAGTCTTATCAACCACTTGCAAGAAGCACTCCACCATCATTGCAAAGAAGCGCCGGGGGTGCTCCTCGTATAGTTTCTGGCAAATGACTTCCACCAGCACATAATCGTCATGGTCGCGGTGATTCTTTTCATCTCCCAGCAAATAATCAAGCAGTAACCTGCCAGTTTCCTCGATGGCGAAGTCCAAATCCGAATCCAACGCCTTTCTGATGCAATCAGCAGCTGAGCTCTTTTTGCCCGCAACGGTATTCCGATACAATGCTTTGACCATCTCTTTGCGGTAATCCACATCTCCCCGGAGCAGATAATACGCAAGATTCATTCTGGTATCTTCCTCGTGGACCGCGTTCACAAAAGAGACGACCTCCTCTGAATGCGAGTGGGCATTTCTGGTAAGAAAGAATGAAATCGGTCCAAACAAATCCTGATCTTTTGTCAATCCCGAAGCGGATCTATACAATATGTCATACTGATCGGGGAACCACTCCATCGAAGCGCCGTTCAGAAAAGCAGCATATAATTGATGATCAATTTGATACAGTTTCCGAACCAGTTTGCGCTCATAGGAAAAAGCCCCATTCGCGGACGCTACGACGGATACGGCTATCAGTTTGATATGAGGCCTGACCTTGGGAGATTCCATCAAAGCCAGTAAGGCATCTTTATAATGCGATTCAGAATGAGATCTTAAATAATCCAAAACCAACTTGATATTCGATCGAATCTCCAATCCCTGGAATTGATTCTCTACATCCGGGACGAAGGATCGGCCTGACTGGATATACTGTCTAGCAATCGAATAATCGAGAAACGACTGGTGGAAAAAAGACACTTGGCCCCCATCAACTCTCAAAACGCCTTCACTTGCAAGATATTGCATGATGGGATACTCATCTGCCGATGGTGTCCAATAAGGAGACAACGTCTCACTGTGTTGGATTGTGTCTGAAATAGAATATAGAAACCCTTCGACATCCGAGGATTCCAAGCTCGCAGGGCAATCATTGGTCAAGTGTAACCATAGTTCATCGAACAGGGCGATCTCGTTTTCGTATTTTGTATGACGATGTCCGACGACATACAAACGGCAGAACATATCCAGAAGCTGTGCCTTTCGAAGGAGTTCTTTGGTGCGTTGACTCAACCGTTCGAACAGGCCAGGAGACAACCTGTCCAAGACAGCCTTGACTTCGGCATCCTTCAACTTCCCCAGTTCAATGGCATTATCGATACCCAAGGTCTTCAGGGAAGAATCATAGATTAAATCATATTTCCTACACGAAACGATGATTCTGGTAAACTTGGGTGATTGTATCCTAAGTGATGCGATTGCATCCAGGAGGGCGTTCAGTTTATCCCTGTCATTCGACAAGTTTTGCGAAAGAGCATCGATCTGGTCCACAATCAAGACCGCTTGATCAAATTGGGACGACAGCAGGTTGAGTGAGGACTGGAGAGACTGAAGCAAAAGGGGGCCAGAAGTCTCTTCAGCAATGTTGATCCGGTCGGCTTTTATTGACAAAGCCTTGATCCCGTCTTTTTCAAGCTTCTCAATTAAGGATTTGATTACGACTGTTTTCCCGACTCCTGCCTCTCCTACGAGGAGTTTCAAGGAAGAATCGCCTTGAGCCAATGGCTTTACAACCCAATCATAAAGAGTATCAATCTCCTCCCGCATCACAAAGGATCCTTCTACACCATAGAAAGCAGAAGGAGTTTGGTTAAACGCCTTTCTCTGTATGGACATAAACTCATACAGCTGATCTGTTTCCCCTTTGATGGAATCCATCTTCGACTGATAAAGGCGCCGCCATTGATCCAATGTGTCGTCCACGGTTGCTGCCGTAGCCGACTCATTATCCTTAAAGTAATAACGGTAAGTGCCTTGAAGTCCTTTCTGTAAACATTCCTCGATAAAAGAATCATCAATGCACTTCCAATAAAAAGTATTGTTATCCGTGTCACATGTAACGAATAGAATGACGTCCAGTTTGAATCGACCCGCATACCCCAATAATGGCCCCGGGATATCGTAAAACGCCTTTCCGTTCTTCGGAGGATAAGTCAAATGCTTGACTTGCACATACACCCTTCCTTCAGGCCAGTCTTCGTCATCCAACAAGGCGATGTATCCATCCACATTATCTTGCGTTCCACCATACTCCAACCGGGAGTCATTTATATGGTGGTGATTCAGCATTGTATGAAGCATCAGGATGGAGTCCTTATCCTTCTGGGCCGAGTCGTACATGGCTTTTGCCGGCTTCAAATCCTTTATGCTAAACATGGATGGCATACTTAAAGTAAAAAACCTTTTCTATCAAAACCAAGTGTAATAGGTTACCCAATCTGATGCAATAATTCACCTTTCACTCCATTTCAGACCAGCGAACAGAATGCCCCTCTTTTAGCACCTAGCTCTTATGCAAATATAATAAAAAAACCTGCGGCTTTGTCTGCCGCAGGCGATAGTAATCCGATTCAGATTTACCAACATTTATGAAAGTCGGATTCTATACTTAATTCACCTGGTTATGCCGCCAGGTCACCCATGGATGCGATTATCTCCGCAATCTCTTTCGCCACTTCGAGGTTACGAAGCATATTGCTCGCCGGAATGAGTTTCTGCCTGAATACATCGAAGCAGTAGCAAAGAAGCGGGTCTACGATGGTATCCGGGTGCTTTGCCTTCAGAGCCTGGGCGACAAGGCAGGCCGTCATTTCCGAGGCTTCGCGCGGAAAGAGACCTTTCTTGACCTTGGCTTTGATGGCCGACACATTATACCGGATTATTTGATAATCCGGACTTGAGGGATGATTGCTTTTGGATTACGGAGAAAGACAAGGCCAGCGGCGCTTCCTCCATTCGCTCGGTTGGGAAGATTAAGGACGTCAGATTGACATCAAAAGAAAAGGGATACCGCCTTGGAAAACTAGGTGGTACCCCGAATCTTGAATTTGAGGCTGAGAAAGAAGAAGGAGAAATAAAGGAGCCAACTCTATTTGATCTTTAGAAATCCTCCTTCACTATCGTCAGGTTCCAGATGAAAACAAGTCTTGATTTGATTGTAAGCCTCCGATTAAAGACGTCTCTTGTTTATTGATTCCAAGTTTACCCCAACTTTGCAAAGTAGGTAGTAGTTGGTCAAAGTTCGGTAAGAATCGCCCTACTTGGTCAGTTTTGCCCAACGATCAAGCTCGCGGTGGGCCCCACGGTTATTCCCATTCCCAGGGAGTCGTAGCAAGACATCTTCCATCCACTCACACGGATCCACACCCAATGCCTTGCAACTGTCCAACAGGGACAGGGGTGGAGAATCTCACCGGATGTCCGCTGCTTTCGGATGTTGTCCGCGCAGTAGTACTCCGCGAACTCCGTCTCCACCGCCTCCCAGTCAATCTGCTTGGACAGAAGGACCAGATCGTGGTTCATGTCAATGAAACTCTCCAGTGCGACTTCAAAGATGGACATCTGATGTTCCTTGGGCGTTTTCCCTATCATTACGCTTCAATTATTTGCATGTTCCTGACCTCAATATGAGCATTTTCTGCAAATATAACAAGCACTACTTGAGTTTATTTTATTGATTATCAATCAGTTTTTGACTAAATCAGAAGCGAGTACTTAACGAGAATCGATCACCCATTCAAACCCACACAACCCCAGCACAAGAATCATCATAGTCATGCGTTGGGTTCTTTCTCTTTTCCTCTGATCTTTAGCAAAGACTTCCTGCGGATAAGGCAATGCAAGTTGTTTCAAATACAACTCGTCCAAGGAATCATCAATCTCTACTATCTTGTGATAAGCCGGGATGTTCACCTTTCGCTTTGTTAATCCGTCGACAAACTTGCAAATATGCCCCTCCCCTAACAACAGTTTCAAACGAAACAGGATGCTTTCCGTTTCCCGATCTTGTCGCTTAGAGAGTTGATCTTCAACACATTCAGACAAGTAATCAACATATCTGAACAAGTCGTCTATCGTTATTGTCGAATTATTCGCTTGCATTATCATTACCAAGAAAAACGTTTACACGATCCTCGTCAACAACCCACACCCCACCGCAATCGCAATACTCAACAACGTCCCGGCCAGGAAGTACTCCGTCTCGTTCCGATTATCGTTCCCGAAACGGATAATCGATTTGGCGGCAATCAGGAAACCAATTACCTCGTATCTACCCAGCAGGATGAAGACCAGGATGAGCCAGCGCTCGATGGTTCCGATCAATTTACCAGCGTGGAATGTGCTGGAATCATCGGCGGGGAAACTGACTCGGTTATATTTCAAAACCTCCTTGATGAACAGGTTGGCGGGCTTCCAGCACAGGAGGGCTGCCACAGCGATAATTCCGGCCTTCTGGACTGGTTGGGTGAGCCAATCGGGCGTTATCCAGCCGAACCGGTTGACACTAAGCAATGCAGCAGCAACCAGTAGGAGAATATGAAAGACTTGATCTAGGACGAACACCCACACGTTGTCTTTCTTGACATAAGCTTTGCCCATGTCGATGAGAAGGTGACTGATACCGATGACCAGAGCCACGTACCAAAGCCGGAGGTCCCATAACGCCAGCCACGATAACAAGGTGATGACAATCGCATGGACATACAAGAACCAACTTCCGGCCTTTTTCTCCCGCTTCTGCTTGCAGAGCGAATCCGTCTGGAAAACAAAATCCCCCACAAGGTGTGCTAACAACAAACTCACGAACAAACTACTCCACATACCCTTTATAGTCTATATCTTCCAAAAGTGTCAACGTATGCTTGATAAATGGCCAACCTGCGTTCATGGCTCGCTGGTTGACGGCCCCCTGACTGATGGACAAACTCCGTGCTATCTCCACTTCGGTCTTGCCCTTGAGCCGATCATAGAGGATAGGAACCTGCCTTTCAGTGGCTTGTCCCACAATCCGGTCCACAAGCATGACATTGTTGTCGATCAAAGAATTAACCTCGCTATTCTCCGAATCCATCTCAAAATAGGATGTATACCCTCTATCGGTAATGAAGTCCAGATTCCTTCCAGCCAAATAGATTGCCGCTCCATCCATTATATCCACCTCGCGGTCTATCAAGCGCATCGAACCGATACCAATCGAATACCGAACGCCCTCTGCCCGCATTCCCCCCACAGCACCATTTCGGGATGCCCACTCCATAAACCAGCACTTGATCATCAAGGCAACTCGGACCGCCATCCAATACTGCTCGAAGCAGCATTCGATGGTATCACCTCTTACTACTCGTCCCCAGAATCCGGGGCATAATGCATCAAGATCATGGAACAGGCCGGAATGGATGTCATTGCGCAGCTGAATCAAGGCATCCCGATCCAGGGATGTCGAATCAATCACATCGCAAGACACTATTCCGTAAATCTCCTTCATGCCGCAAAGATAATCAAAATATTAGATATTTTTCTAATATTTTATATTTATTAGATATTTTTCTAATATTTAATAATTATTAGGGAATTCCGAAAGTTCCTCCTGGATGGACTCGGCCCATTTGCCCACTCGAACGACACACTCATCTACCGACCATACCACACGGGCGGGCAAGCGCGCCCCATCGACACTCAACTCTCCTTGCATCTGTGGATAACTGATAAAGGGACTCCCCTTCTCCGCCGCTTCTTCAACCATCTGCGGAGTGATTTCGAAGCTGCGATCGGCCGGATCGTACCAGAATATGCCCACGCAAGGCATTTGCTCATCGAAGGAACGCATGTCGTTCATCTGGGCAGTCCGTTCTTGATCTGTGAGTTGAGTCATAGGTTTTAGAGAAAAAGTATAGACTTATGATGCTCAAACCTCATACGCTTCCAAAAAACGGAGTGCTCCGATCGTTTTCTCTGTATGAAATGACATCTGGTCATAAGTCTTATAGGCCTTCAACTGGAGGATGGCTGCCTCGGCGGACAAGACTCCACTCTCGAAGAGGTTGACGGTTGTGAAGACCTTATCGTTGGCGACGGGGCCAAGGACGAGGTCATAGTCATGGCCTCGAGGTTTACGACAGTCTGTCACAAAGTACAACCAGGACTCATCTGCGCCGGTGAACTGTCGGATGTTCCAATCGGGGCTGTCAAGAAGAGTCTCGTCGAATTCATAAACGCTGACGACGGCACGCGGGGCCCCTTCGCGTTCTTGTTTGATATGGGCCCAGCGTTCCGCCTGTTCAGGGTTACTGGTCGTATAAAACCCTTTTCCGAAATCGGCATTCTGACGTCCCGGCCTGAGGGAGGGTTTCCTCACTGCTACCGTTGACCCATGATACAGTTTCATCTCTTTTTCCTCCGATCGATATAGCGCTGCACCTCATCCAACACATACCCCGTTCCCTGGGTGTGGAGGAGGTCATAATGATTCAGCAGAAACTGATCCGCCCCACACTCTTTGAAAATAGCCAAAGCCTGCAGGCCGCCGATCCGTTTTGAGATCGCATACTTCTCCAACGTATATGTCAAGAAACGGAATGCCTGTAACGACACTTCCTTTTCCGCCGACCTCCGCTCCCGCTCGAACTCTTCATAAAGGTCGGGAGTACTTAGATACCACCATTTGGCCCCCTCGTCGTAAAGGCTCTCGTACATCGGGTTCGAATATACATACACAAGAGCTTCATCCAAAGAGACTCTCTTTCTGTCGGACACATACTCTGCAAGATTCGCAATCTTTACAGGGACAATTTCTTCCTCGTAAACACCCATATTAATATCCCGATATCACATTCATCTATGCGCTGAGTCATAGCAAATTCTTCCATTCCCGCCGATAGTTATATCAACGGAGAAAAAGCCCGAACTGACCTTTCCTATCCAGGAAAACAGCTTGAGTTCGGGGATACGCACGCACGCGTGAACTAAGTGTACAAATATACGCATATTATTTGGCAAATTTGCACGAGTCGCCTTATCTTCAATTGTATTTCGAAGAAGACTCCAACACTCCGCCATTTCAACAGCCTTTATTCGACCACCCGGACTCCCGGGCCCGACTTCCCGGCACCTGGAATCCATACCCGGAATTCCGTTTGCGGTTTCCGGAATCATTTCATAACTTACAGCGCTCCTCGCTATCCAGGAGCCTCAGCACGAGGTTCGAACCGATGAAGCCGGCGGAGCCGGTGATGAGGAGGGTTTGGGGGGGTATTCAGAGAAGTCATAAAAACAAGTTTGAGAAAGAAAACGCTGGAGATTATCTAACACCATCATTTAAAAAGCTTTTGGCCATCTTTCTTCTTATCAGAAATCACCAAAAACACTGAGACTAAAAGAAAAAAAGCCACGTTCCAAGACAGGTCACAAATACGAATGTCCCATATTGCCAAGAACGGGATATGATGATTCTTGGATAACGTCTAAAATCCAGCAATAGAAATGATTTCGGATGTTACCGCCTTCCAGAGAGAAAGTTTATCTTTGAGGACTTGGACTTTGTCTGCATCAAAGGATGACTCCATTAGAACTGGCCCATCTATGGCAATTGGATGAAGTTCTTCAACTTCCTTAATAAAGGATGGCAGCATGTCAATTCGCTCTTGGATTCTTTGAAGATTGGCTATTGGAGATAAAGCAAAAAAAGGATTATCAACGATATTGTCTAATGAGTTTATTCATCTCATCAACTAAACGACGATTAACATCTTCGTCAATAGACAAAGAAAGAAGCAGATTCACGGTCGTTCCCTTTTCTATCAAACCTTGGGAAACACGATCTTGTGCTGTTTTAATCTGATTCATCGATTGGACTGGAAAGCTTTCTAACTGCTCAATTGCACGCATTGGCAACAATGACATGATGTCCAAGTAATCTTTGATGTTTAAGTCATCTGAATAATCTGCACTTCGCACATCGATTACCCAATTCAAAAGAAATGAATAATACTCTGCAAAACGATGTGCCACATAAAACAAACCATCTAAGTCAGATTCAACCCCAGGTTCGCCATAATACTTATCAAACGCAACAAACAAACGGTTCAGCGATTCGATAGACTTTTGTAACTGCGAGATCTTCTCTGACTGCCAGTTAGCAAAAGATGAAATGTCCTCTATATAATAGCCCGACTTGAAATACACATGGTGTTCACAGTCCTTTCTCAAATATCTGAACTTATCCAACTCATCTTGCATCATCTGAAAGAATAGCATTATTTCATATAATTGCTTCTTCTCAACGAGTATCTTTAATGCCTTTCCAGAAAGGGTCTTGACAAGATGTGAATCGATTAATTCTATTCTACTCGCACTCTCCAAAGACTTCTTAAAGAGGATGGATAGTTGAGACTTCAGTATTTCAAGAATGTCTTGTGCTGTCTCAAATTCAAAATTCCATTTAGAACGTTTTTCTCGAACATCCTCTAGGAATTCAAAGACCTTATTATCGTCAACGATATAACTGAAATCAGCTGTCCTGTTATTCTTCCAGAAGGGAAGCAGGTGGACCATCTGCTTCAATGAAAACGTATAAACAGGAATTCCTTTTTCTACAGCGGTTAGAAACTCGGAGTTCGTAATGGATTGTCCTGATTCTAGTTTATGACCATACTTATTGCCAATAATCAAAACGAAAACATCTGCGTCATTTCGAACGGCATTGATACAATTCTCTGACGACGTGAGGCTTGGATCTATGGGAAAATCCTTGTCTTCTGACAACATTGGCTCATGCCCCATCTCACGGATTCCATCTTTCAAGTCCCTTCTAATTTGAGAAAGGTCATAACAAGTCGAACTAATGAACACTCTCGTTTTCCCCATATATTACAATTGATTTACGAACATACAAATTAAGAATAATTCGTCAAACGGACTCTTCTACATCAGTAAATGGATACAAGAGTCACTTCTAATGTTTAATTCGCATTGAGTATCCGTTCCTCCCCAACATACATAAAATCTCGCCATAGCAGCCGTTGACAAGATATGCATTCCCGTTCTTCTGCATTTCTTTTTGCCACTCCGCCAAATCGGTCCGGTTGTCGATTCCCTGATCCAAGATGCTCTTGAATTCCTCTAATCCGCGTTGAATCTCATCATCCGTCAAGACGGGACGGATTCCGGACTCAATCATCGACAATGTCTCGACCAAGTGAACCAGAGCGGGTAAATTGAACGTTGCTTTCAAGGCATTGATACTCTGAGCCGCCCGAGGTCCCTGGAGCATGGTAAGAATATAGTTTAATACTGTTGGCATAATAATAACCCTTTATGATGAAATGATAAGCGCGAAATGATGCCCTTCTATCCCTTGTCTTCCACCGGAGGCAGATAGTCTGAAGCTTTCGCAGGTGATATGACTGAATGCCCCACGCGCTGCTCCAACTGTTTGCGGGCATCGCCAGCAATCTGGCTGCCCTCGCGGGCGACATCTGCGCTTTGGTGGAAGCCCTTCGGATCACGCGACTTGCTTATCTCAGTGACAGAAGCTTCGGCTAGGGTGTTCAGGGCAAGCTCGATGTTCGTCATGTTGTCGCGAAGGTTTTCCTTCTTCAAGCCTTTGTAGTGCTTGTACTGCTTGGTCGTTTTACCGCTCCAACCCTGCGTGATAATATCGGTAAGGGTGGCATATTGCTTTCCCTCGGTAACCCCGGCACGGTCCCACTCGTCGGTAAGTTCCTTACGCACTTCGATGCTGCGGAGCCGCTGATTGATCCACTTGTCGCTGTAGCCCAGGCGCCGGTAATCGGCATACGCTTGCTCGAAGTCAAGTTCGGGATCCTGCATCTGATCTAGCCGATGGGCTGCAACCGAAGCCATCCATTGCTTAAAAGGCTCTGCCTTAGGCGATGGGATAGACTGAATCAGGCGAAAAAGCTGTTCTGTATCAGCCACATCCGTGATACGCATCTTTCCATCGGCTGCCCGCATTTTCAAAGCGTGACATTTTGTCACGGTTTCATTTCCTTCTGCCTTGAGTCGCTGCTTCAGCTTTCGCCAATAAGCCTGAGAATCCTTACTACCAACAAGGACACTACATACATCCACAACAGAGAAATACCATTTCTCTGCCTGATCGTCCCATACGGTCCGAACCTTTTTCTCTTCAAACAGCTGAATCTGATGTTTCTGCGTCATCACTCAATCTTTAAATAACCATTCGTTTCCAGCAAATCTAATACGTGGATGTGCCAAAGCAATGCTCATCTATGAATAACATGCCGTTTTTGACTTAATTCGATGAGTTGACAATGGTTACCTGCAATTTCAAACCGTTACAATTTGTCACGGTTTCATTCCCCTCAAGCCAGAGACGATGTTTTAAGTCACACTACCCTCATTACTCAAATCAGCAACAAACAAAACACTATTCTTCGCACCATTCAACCGATGGCAAGGAACCATCCGCCTGGACCGGTTCCTATCCAAGAATCGGCTTTCCGAGCGGAATGAAGCACGTAGTATTCACGTACTTTCACGGTTTCACAAAGATAAGATTTTATTTCGTATTTTGCTTCGTTCGCCCCTTATTGAAAAAAAAATCCGCTTGTTCAACGGATTTTAAGGTACGCCTCCGACGGGAGGATATTTCGATTCTATCTTGTGGTAAGGCGGCCCTTCGACAGGCTCAGGGACCGATTCCTTCTACAAGCTCAGGGACCGGATGCTTCGACAAGCTCAGCATCCGCCCCGCCTCAATAATTCTCCGGCTTCAACTGGAAATAACTCTTCGGATGGTCGCAGACGGGGCACACGTCCGGCGCGGAGGGGCCGATGACGATGTGGCCGCAGTTGGAGCACTGCCAGATGCAGTCGCCGTCGCGGGAGAAGACGAGGCCGCCTTCGATGTTGGCGAGGAGTTTGCGGTAGCGCTCTTCGTGCTCCTTTTCGATGGCGCCCACCATGCGGAACTTGGCGGCGATTTCGGGGAAGCCTTCGGCATCGGCCTCGGCGGCCATGCGGTTGTACATGTCGGTCCATTCGAAGTTCTCGCCGTCGGCAGCATCCTTCAGGTTCTCGGTCGTGGCGGAGACGCCGCCGTGCAGGTACTTGAACCAGATTTCGGCATGTTCTTTCTCGTTGGCTGCGGTCTCTTCGAAGATCTTGGAGATCTGGACATAGCCGTCTTTCTTGGCCTTGGAGGCGTAGAAGGTGTACTTGTTACGGGCCATGGACTCCCCGGCGAATGCTTCCAGGAGGTTCTTTTCGGTCTTGGTTCCTTTCAGGTTCATATCGATGTTCTGTTTTGTGGTTTCAAAACTACCGGAATATCTAGATATGCTCTTCCACTCCCCTGAAATGGACATTCAGTTCGTGCAGGTGCTCCAGCAGGGTTCCGAGGGGTGTGCCTTCGGTCATCTTGGCGAAGGCATTGACATCCTTGGGGAAGCACTTGCCGCCATAGCCGAACTTGCCGTCGGGGCCGGGGACGTAGGTGTGCGTGTCGTTGATGTAGCCGGAGAGGAGGATGCCGGTATGGACCTTGCGCCAATCGGCACCCATCTGCTCGCAATATTCGCGGCAGGCGTTGAAGTAGGTCACCTTGTAGGCGCCGAAGACGTTGTGCATGTACTTGGTCAATTCGGCCTCCAGCGGGGTCATCACGGTGAACTTCTTGCCCACGAAGATCCGGGTGAGCAGTTCGTGAGCGCCGGTGAACACCATCGTCTGCTTGCGGAAGTCCTCGAGGAAGGTGCGCTCGGTGAGGAATTCGGGCATATAGCACACCTGGTGGCCGGTCTCACGGGAGAGCATCTCGCTGGTGCCGGGCAGGATGGTCGTGCGCACGAACACGGGGACATCGGGCAGGTTGGTGATGAGTTCCTTCATCAGCGTGAGGTCCTGCGTGCCGTCGTCTTCGGTGGGGACGTGGATCTGGAGAAACGCAATGTCGATATTGCTCAGGTCATCATGGTAGCCCTTAGGAGGGTCGCTGATGAACAGTTTGCACTCCGGGTTGTTATGTTCCAACCAATCTTTCAATGCTCCTCCCACGAAGCCGCATCCGATAATACCAACGTTGATCATTGCGTAATATGTTTATTCTGCTGTTTCGAAACTGCAATGGCACTGTCCGAAACAGACTACAAAGATACGATTAAATTTCGTTTATAATTACCGGCTAGCCCGCCACCTCGATCCAATACGTAAATTCGTACCTTTCCCCCGGGGCCAGCCGGTGAATCAGTTCCCGCCCGGAGATGTCGCCGCTGAAGCCGGCCGGGTCGGTGATGCCGCACCAGGGCTCGAGGCAGACGAAGGGGCAGCCGGGCTTGGAGGGGGCCCAAAGGCCGAAGGCCTGGGCCTGGGGACAGCCGACGGTAAGCACGGGCCGGCCGGATTTGTCGATCAGCGTGGCCGATGCAACCTGCGATCCCTCGATGAGGAATGCGTCGGCGGCGAAAGTGTCGTTGGTAAGGGCCAACCGGCCGCTCGATGGGGTCAGGGACCGGTCCTCCGGTTGCTGAGCCTGTCGAAGCATCCGGACCGGTTCGTCAAACGGCACCCGGAGCCCATCGACCAGGTAGTGCCGCAGCACCGGATCCACGAGCCGGCCATCGGCATCATGGCATTCGATGTAGCCGTGGACAGGGTCGGAGGGGTCGTAGTCGGGAAGGTTGAACGCGGGATGCGCGCCGATCTGGAAGTGCAGGTCGCGTCCGTCGCGGTTTTCCACCGCCCAGGCGCAATAGAGGCGCTTCCCTTCCACGTGGTAACGCACCGAGAGTCCGTACTTGAACGGATAGTTCCCGCGGCTGCCGTCGCCCGCCATCACGAATCGGCTGCTGGCCGGCCCTTCGACAGGCTCAGGGGCCGGGGTGGCGACCACTTCAAGGATCGGTCCGGCGACCACTTCAGGGACCGGGATGAACTCCGCGTCGCGGGCGAAGCCGTGCTGCTTCATCGGGTACGACTGCCCATCGACCCTGAGAAGGTCTCCGGCCACCTTGCCGACGATAGGAAAAAGAATCGGAGCGCGTCGCCCCCAATAGGCAGGATCGCCCTGCCAAAGGTACTCGCGTCCTTCGAAGCGGATGCTCTGCAATTCCGCCCCATGGTTTGATACGGTATATTCGATGCTCATGCCAGCGAACTTAAAAGCGTGGTACTTACGCCCCTTTACAGGCATTACAAATATACGACTTTATATCCAATTTCTCGCCCTCCAACCAACCCTTCCCAAAGCCGCTCACCGATCCTGCCGAAGGAACAATATGGCGTCAAGGTTGGAATTGTTCGGAGAATTACGTATCTTGCATGCACAACTTCAACTATTCATCTAAATTAATCAACTGCTTGGACTATGAAAAAGTTCATGACTATTCTCGCATGCATGCTGCTGCTCCCTTCCGTGGCCTTCGGCGCCTCCGACAAGAAGGATGACAAGAAAGGCGGTAAAGGTGGAAAAGACACCAAGGGAGGCACCCCTGTCGTCGTCATCAACGGGGGCGACTGGTTACCAATCTTTCATGCGGTGGAGTAACTCTCACCATCTGCCCCTGGTTGTCTAGTTCGCCGGCTGAAAACACATTTTTTTGCAAGAACCGCAACCGGTTGATTGAGAACACATTGCGATTTACGCCAAAGCAGGTGGTCCCGTTTGTGGGACCACGGACACCTCTCTTGCCCCCTTAATCCCGCTTGAAGATATCGCGGGTGTAGACTTTGTCGCGGACGTCGTCGAGGGCGGAATCGTAGCGGTTGGCGATGATGGCGTCGGCCTGGGACTTGAAGGCGGCGAGGTCGTTGACGACGCGGGAGCCGAAGAAGGTGGTGCCGTCCGGGAGGGTGGGTTCGAAGACGATGACGCGGGCGCCCTTGGCCTTGATGCGCTTCATGATGCCCTGGATGGCGCTCTGGCGGAAGTTGTCGGAGCCGGTCTTCATGGTGAGCCGATACACGCCCACGGTCACCTCCCGCTCCTTCGCCGTGTCGTAGGCGCTGTTCGCGCTGTAGTAGCCGGCGCGCTCGAGGACGCGGTCGGCGATGTAGTCCTTGCGGGTGCGGTTGCTGTCCACGATGGCCTTGATGAGGTTCTCGGGCACGTCGTTGAAGTTCGCCAGCAACTGCTTCGTGTCCTTCGGGAGGCAGTAGCCGCCGTACCCGAAACTGGGGTTATTGTAGTGTGCACCGATGCGGGGATCCAGGCACACGCCGTCGATAATCGCCTGCGTGTCAAGCCCTTTCATCTCCGCATACGTATCCAGTTCGTTGAAGTAACTCACCCGGAGCGCCAGGTAGGTATTGGCAAAGAGTTTCACCGCCTCCGCTTCCGTCGTGCCCATGAACAGCACGGGAATGTCCTCCTTGAGGGCGCCTTCCTGAAGGAGGGAGGCGAAGGTGTGGGCGGCGGTGGAGAGAGATTCCTTCGCTTCGCTCGGAATGACAGGGGTGGCTTCGCCTATGTGGTCCCCATCACGGCCCTTCGACAAGCTCAGGGACCGATCCTCGGCTTCGTCGTAACCGACGATAATCCGCGAGGGGTACAGGTTGTCGTAGAGGGCCTTGGATTCGCGGAGGAATTCCGGGGCGAAGAGGATCTTCGGGACGACGACGCGGAAGGTGCCGTCGGCGAGGCGCTCGCGGTAGGAGAACTTTTCCCGGACGGTGCGTGTATAGCCCACGGGGACCGTGGACTTGATGACCATGACGGCGTCGGGATTGACCTGAAGGACCAGGTCGATGACCTCCTCCACATGGGAGGTGTCGAAGAAGTTCTTCTTGGGGTCGTAGTTCGTGGGGGCGGCGATGACGACGAAATCGGCGCCGGCGTACGCGGCCCGGCCGTCGAGGGTGGCCGTCAGGTTCAACGGTTTCTCCTTCAGGTACTTCTCGATGTATTCATCCTGGATGGGACTTTCCCGACGGTTGATTTTCTCCACCTTCTCGGGGATGACGTCCACGGCCACGACCTCGTTCTTCTGGGACAGGAGGGTGGCGATGGAAAGGCCGACGTAGCCGGTGCCTGCAACTGCGATTTTCATGGGTTCTTTACTTCGTTATATTAGATTCCTTCGCTTCGCTCGGAATGACAATTCCCCGGTAGGTGCGCTGGACTTCCTCATAGGAGGCGAGGTTGCCGATGTCGTAGCGGCGGCCGGGCATGGGCCAGGCATGGACGGGGGTGATGCCGGAGAGCCAGGCGATGAAACTGCCGGGGGCGTCCACGCCGCAGCCGCTGTCGATGCCCTTCTTGACGAAGGGGACATCGGCCCGACGGTAAAAATAGAAGGGCGGGCAGCACCAATGGCTGCGCGGCTCGGCGGGTTTTTCCTCCATCGCGAGGATGCGGTCGGAGTCGTCGACCGTCGCGACGCCGGTCTTGCGGAGTTTCTCCACCGACGGTTCGTAATACCGCATGACGCAGGTCGTTCCCTTTTCCCGGGCGTACCGCATGAACTGTACGAGACTGAAATCCAGGAGGTTGTCTCCGGCGATGACGAGGAGATCGTCATCCAGCCCGAGCGTGTCGATGGCGAACTGGATGTCGCGCACGGCGCCGAGGCGGGTTTCGTTGGAGGTGGTGCCGTCGTCCAGGACGGTCACGCGCGACGGCGCCCAGTCCTCGAAGATGGAAGCAAACTTGTGGTTGGAAATGACGATGTACTGGTCCACGAGGCCGGCGGAATCGATGTCGTCGATGAGCCAGTCCAGGATGGTTTTGTCCCCGACTTTCAAGAGGGGTTTGGGGAAGTTTTCGGTGAGGGGGTAGAGCCGCGTGGCGTAGCCGGCGGCGAGGATGAGGCATTTCATAGACTTAAACCATCGGCAGAATCACAGAGATAGACGCCGTATTTGTCGGCGAGACGGGGGAAGTCGCGGAGGTAGGCGCGGGTGACGGTGTCCGCGATCTCATCGGCCTTGGCGGGGTCGATAAGGGCCATGCAGCAGCCCTTGAAGCCGGCCCCGGAGAAGCGGCCGCCGTAGATGCCGTCGGTCTGCGTCATGATTTCGTAGAGGCGAATCTGCTCGGGGGCGCCGGACTCCCAGTTGTGGATGCTGGACCAGCCGGATTCGAAGGAAAGGCGGCCGTAGGTGTCGATGTCGCCACGGCGCCAGGCCTCGGCCCCTTGCTGGACGCGCTCGAACTCGGTGTACCAGTGTTCGCAGCGCTTGCGCCAGGACGCGGGAAGGCGGTCTTTATAAGCGTCATAGACTTCGCGGGGAACGTGGCGGGCGGCGGCTTCGCCGAACTTGCCGTATTCCATGCCGGCGAAGGCCTGGAGGGCATAGACGCCGGCGCGGAGTTCGTCCACGCGCATGTTGTATTTGGATCCGGCGAGGCTGTGCTCGAGGCCGGAGAAGAAGATGGCGATCCTGTAGGGCTTCATGTCCGGGTGCTGCGGGATGAGTTCGTAGCGACCGTCCAGCGTATCCAGGTACAGGAGGTGATTGGCCCGGGAGAGGACTTCGCAACTTTGGTCCAGTTTGCCCACGGAAACCCCAACATAATGAAGTTCGGCCTCATAGGCGAGGTCGATAATCTCCTGCGGGGCGAGGAAGATGCCATTGACCTTGCACAGGGCGTGGAGGAAGGCGATGGTGACGGCGGCCGACGAGGAGAGGCCGCCGATGGGCAGGGTGCCTTCGATGACGCCGCACAGCCCCACTTTGAGCCGATGGTCGCGCTCCAGCACGAGGGTGGCGCCGCGGAGATAATCGGCCCAGTCGCCCTCTTTCCGGCGCGGGACGCTGTCAATGTGCCACTGGGCACGCTTCGGGAACTGGATGGAGGACATTTCCACGACGCCGTTCTGCTTCGCGGCATAGGCGATATGGATGCCCTTGTCGATGGCCAAGCCAGTGATCTTTCCGAAGTTATGGTCGGAATGGGCCCCGATGGGGCAGATGCGGTAGGGACAGAAGGCGATGCCGTCGTAGTCCCGGCCGTAGGTCTCGTAGAATCGTTCTTCGCAGCGCATTACTTGAGCGGATTGAGGTCTGAGGTGTACCAGTCGATGAAATGGCCGATGCCTTCGTGCAGCCGCACGCGGGGCTTGTAGCCGATCTCGGTCTCGAGCCGGGTGGTATCGGCATTGGTCTGATAGACGTCGCCGGGTTGCATGGGCAGGAATTCTTTCTTGGCCTCGGTCTTGAGGGCTCCCTCGATCTCGGAGATGAAGTCCATGAGTTTCACGGGGTTGCTGCAGCCGATGTTATAGACGCGGTACTTGAGTCCGTTCTCGTTGGGCGTCGGCTCCTGGTCGATGCAACCGATGGTTCCGGCCACGATGTCGTCGATGTAGGTGAAGTCGCGGATCATGTCGCCGTGGTTGAACACCTTGATGGTCTCGCCGTGGGAGATGGCCTTGGCGAAGAGCATCGGCGCCATGTCCGGCCGGCCCCATGGACCGTACACGGTGAAATAGCGCAGGCCGGTCATGGAGATACCGAAGAGTTTGCAGTAACTGTGGGCCATGAGTTCGTTGGACTTCTTCGTCGCAGCGTACAGGCTTACGGGGTTGTCCACCTTGTCATCCTCGCTGTAAGGCACCTTCGCGTTCATCCCGTAAACGGAACTGGACGAGGCATATATGAGGTGCCTGACGTTATTGTGGCGGCAGGCCTCCAAGATGTTCAGGAACCCCACGAGGTTGCTCTGCAGGTAAGCATACGGGTTCGTAATGCTGTACCGCACCCCCGCCTGCGCCGCCAGATTCACCACCTTGTCAAAGTGCTGACTGGCAAACAGTTCGTCAATGGCATCCTTATCGGCCAGGTCCATCTTGATCACATCCAGGCCCAACGCCCTGACACGCGCGTGCTTGAGCCGCACGTCGTAATAGTCGTTGTAATTATCGATTCCGATGACCTCATCCCCCCGCTTGCGGAGCGTATACATGAGTTTGGAACCTATGAAACCGGCCGCCCCGGTCACGAGTATCTTCATAACATCTCCTTTAATCCTACAAAGATACTCATTTCCCCCGAATAAACATCTCCTTTCATCCTTCCATCCTTCCATCCTACCCGCCCCCACCGGCACCTTCTTCCTTTCTTCTTCCTTTCCTCTTCCTTTCTTCTCTCTTTCTCCTTCTCCTCCTTCACTTTCTCTTCTCTTTCTTCTCTCTTTCTCCTCTCTTTCTCCTCTCTTCCTCCTTCATTCCTTCTCCCTTTCTCCTTCCTCCTTCACTTTACCCTTCCCTTTCTCCCGACCTTCTACGAACATCTTCTTCCTAACTTTACTTCCAGCCCTCCCCGCTGGTCCCAAACGGAGGTCCCGGTCCAAAACATGGACCGGGACCAGCACCGCATCGATCCGCATCGTATCACCCCGCACCGCATCAACCTGCACCGCATCGACCTACATCGCATTGCAAAACTACGGGGCGTCCAGCAGGGCGGCGGCTTGGGCGTAGGTGAGGCCGGTGACGCGGGCGAGTTGGTGAACGTCGGAGGAGAAGCGGTAGCGAATCTGACGGAGACACTCAACCTTCTCATCGTCAGTTAATTCCTGAAACCTGTTCTTATGGAACAGGCTCCGGTAAAGATCCGGAAGCATGGACAGGATGGACTGGTCTCGGAAAGAGGCCATGGGTCCGCCGGAGGATTCGCGCGTCTTTTTCGCTTTGGAAGAATTGTTCAGGAACCAGGTCATGCGGCTGGGCTTACGGAACTGCTCTTCCACATATTTGACATTGACATAACACTGGGGCAGGATGAAGCCCCTCTCTCCGATGATCCAATCGGACGGCAGATCCGTGAAGTCACTGTGAAGGATTCGCTTGAGTTCCCGCTTGGAGAAGTCGGAGAGGCGTTTGCCGACAGGGCGTGACGGATTGAAAAAGCAATCGCCGGTTCCCCAGGGATATTGGTTCGCATACAGGCAGATGTTGGCGGCGACACAGTTCATGTTCGTATATGCCACCGCCTTTTCAAAAGCCTCGTCATCGTACGGCAATTCCTTGATTTCAAAATCATTCCGGCGTAACTGTTCCCTAATACCGTACTTCCTGAACAAGTATTGGGAGTAGCGCGCCTTGAAGTTATCGATAAATGCCTCACACTCCTCCCAAGTGCCGTACAAGACGAAATGGACATGATTGGACATCAAGATAAAGGCCAGGACGGTGACTTTAGTCAAAAATGCCTGGATGGCGACATGATTCATCCCCACCACAAAATCATCATCATCCCGGAACCATATCCTACTTACCAGATGGTCGGTCGTCACAAGATACCTCTTCCTCATAGCGCTCAGCCGGACCTTTATGTCAGACATGGCAAATATAAGGAATCAATGACGCTTCCGCAAGCCTGTTTCCAACATTTTTGCATTTTTGACGAGCGCGTTCCGAGGCAGATGCTGGTCCCGGTCCAGGCGGTGGACCGGGACCAGCAAAATCGACCCATAATGTCTTTCGCTGAAAAAAGTTGACTCCCAATCAAGCAAGAGATGGGAAAGACCAAAGAAAACCAGGCTTTGTATTACGATGAGGTGATAC